>Ga0315905_10001257_pt1 | contig 27263 bp, 46 predicted proteins | sample LakEriMetagenome_5_FD_203522 | JGI IMG/M metagenome (GOLD analysis project Ga0315905, IMG submission 203522) | Freshwater fungal communities from buoy surface, Lake Erie, Ohio, United States - Buoy 4 MA121 | ecosystem: Environmental > Aquatic > Freshwater > Lake | place: USA: Lake Erie, Ohio...
TTTTAAAGGATACAGACCCTATCGGTTATGCGGTAGCGGTAGCTGAACAGAGTCAGCGTGAGAAGCAGTTAGCAGTAGTGAGGAATGAACAGCAACGCATTGCCCAACAGCAACAAGCAGAGCAACAATCCCAACTGCAAGCGCACTTACGAACAGAATCTGAAAAGCTAGTTACTCTGATTCCTGAGTTAGCGACACCACAGGGTGATGCGGTACGGAAACAAATCCGTGACTATGCGAAGTCTGTTGGATGGACTGACCAAGAACTTAGTTCCGTGTATGACAGTCGTGCTGTGCAGACCTTGTATAAGGCAATGAAGTATGAGCAACTTCAAAAGAGCAAACCAGAGTTGAATAAAAAACTCCAGTCTGCCCCTAAGATGATGCGTTCTGGTACTTCAGTTCCTCAAGCTAGGTCTTCACAAGATAAACAGGTTATGCAGAGGTTGCGTGAGACAGGAAAAGTCGCAGACGCAGCTAAAGCATTTGAACGATTCTTTTAAATTTTGGAGTATTAAATTATGGCTACCTATCAAACATATACCGCAATCGGTATGCGTGAAGACCTCTCAGATGTTATCTATTCGATTTCACCTACAGACACACCTTTCATGTCTTCCATTGGCAAGACAAAGGCTACTGCCGTTCTGCACGAGTGGCAGACTGACAGCTTGGCTGCTGCAACTTTGGATAACTATGCAGTTGAGGGTGCAACAGCATCTGATGCTACTATGTCTCCAACAACTCGTGTGGGCAACCGCACTCAGATTGCACAGAAGACAGTCAAGATTTCTGGCACTTTGCAGTCAGTTGACAAAGCAGGCAGAAAATCTGAAAAAGCCTATCAATTGGCTAAAGCCAGCAGCGAAATTAAGCGGGACATGGAGACTACATTGTTGAGCAACCAAGTTGCTGCCAATGGTGATTCTTCTACTGCTCGTAAATTGGGTGGTCTGCAAGCATGGTTGAACTCTAACTATTCTGGTGGTACTTCTGGTGTCGCTGGTAACTTGGGCACAACTGCTCGTACAGATGGTACTAACCGCACTTTCACAGAAGCCTTGTTGCAAACTGTTGTTCGTAGCGTGTACGCCTCTGGTGGCAATCCTAAAGTATTGATGGTTAACCCTGCTCACAAGCAGTTGGTTTCTGCCTTTACTGGTATTGCTGCACAGCGTTTCATGGCCCCTAGCAATACCCCCACCACTATTGTGTCGGCGGCTGATGTTTATTTAAGCGACTTCGGGGCGATTTCTATAGTACCTAATAGATTTATGACCTCCACTAACTCATGTAACGAGACAGCATTTGTGCTTGACCCTGACATGGCTGCTGTTGCTTACCTGCGTCCTTTCCAGACCAATGAGTTGGCTGTAACTGGCGACAATGAATCTACACAGTTGTTGGCTGAGTACACCTTGGAAGTTCGCAACCAAGCTGCACACGGCATCATTGCTGACTTGACACCTTAATCTGGTGTAACTCTAAAATGCCTCAGACTAAACATCTGGGGCATTTTCTTTTCTACTCAAACTGATAGAATTAGGCTATGCAAAACCCTAACAACTTTAGACAAACTGCTGTTCACGCTGATGGTGAGGGCGGTATCGTTATTCAGACTCGTCAAGATGTGTCTGACATTGTTGAGCAGAATAAAAAAGAATATAACTCGTATGACGAGAGAGCAAGATGGTCTGACCAATTGTTTGGCAATAAGGTTGCATCTATTCCGATGACAGTCATTGATGACCTTAACAAAGCTGGAATCATGCGTGGCTTTGCTGTTCTTGATGACAAGCGTTTTGCTGCTTGGTTAAATGACCCAATGAATCGTGCATGGCGCACTAGGACAGGAGTTGTATGAGTTTTGCTACCTACTCTGATTTGCAGACTTCAATAGCCAATTATTTGGCTAGGTCTAACTTGACAAGCATCATTCCAGACTTTATTACTTTGGCTGAGAATCGTTTGCGTAGAGAACTGCGTATTCGTCAGATGCTCAAGTCTGTAACAACTAGCACAGTATCTGGTGACGCAACTGTAGAACTACCTAGCGACTTCTTAGAGATTCGTGATTTTGTAGTAATGACTAACCCAATTCAACCATTGAGTTACTCTAGTCCATCATCGTTATCTAATGACTTGAGAACATCAGAAGTTGGTGTTCCTTTGTCTTACACTATTCTTGCTAGTGAGTTTCAATTAGCACCTGCACCTGATGGCATCTATACGCTAAAGATGCTTTACTTTGCTGCGCCTCCATACCTGTCAAGCAGTAATGCTTCTAACGTATTTCTAAATGTTGCACCTGATGGCTTGCTGTATGGCGCATTGGTTGAAGCAGAGCCTTATCTAATGAACGATGCTCGAATCAATACATGGGGTTCTATGTATGACAGAGCAATCACATCTCTCACCAAGTCTGATGAAGAAGGTCAATACTCTGGTGTTCCGTTAGCAATGAAATTAACTGCAAGGTGAAACTATGGCTGAAATGTCAAACTACTTAGAAAATGCTCTTATCAATGTTACGTTGAGGGCAACTAGCTACACAGCACCAACAACTGTTTATGTGGCTCTTTATTTAACTGACCCAACAGACGCTGATACTGGAACTGAGTGTTCTGGTACTAGCTATGCTCGTCAAGCCGTGACCTTTGGTGCGCCCTCTAATGGTGTTTCAACAAACTCTGCTGCTGTGGAATTTCCTCAAGCTGGCGGTTCATGGGGAACAATTACACACATTGGAATCCGTGATGCTTCTACAGCAGGTAACTTGTTGTATCACACAGCACTAGACGCTTCTAAGACGATTGAAACTGGTGATGTATTCCGTATTGCCACAGGTTCTTTGTCTGTAACATTGGCATAAGATGGCTGATTTACTGCCTCCGTGGACGATTGATTCGCTAGACAATTTAAAGTCTAGCATTGATGACTTAACACTCACACTCGATAGTCCACTTTACACAACATCTGTAACCCTGTGGGATGCCTATGGGTCTGTAACTGCGTCTGCAAATGTTACGGCTAGTGGCACATTGGTTGAAAATGCTAGTGGGGCAATAAGTTGTAATGCAACTGTTACGGCAAATGCTACAAGGATTCAATCAGCAAGTGCAAGCATAACTGCCAATGCAAGTGTTTCTGCTAGTGGGCAAATTCTTATTTCTGGTAGTGCATCAGTAAATGCTCAAGCTACATTTACAGCAAATGGTGGAATTACTGCTGAAGGCTCTGCAAGCATTGACGCAACTGCAACAGTAACGGCATTTGGTTATTTAATAAACAATGCAAGTGCATCTATTACTTGCTTGGCAACAGTAACTGCTAAAGGCGTTATTCTTGGTGAAAATTGGACTCCAGTATCAGGAGACACAAACACATGGACTCCAGTATCTGCTAATGACAATACATGGACTACACAGTCTCAAGGAAGTAACACATGGCTACGACAAGGGTAACATTTGGCGAGTGGATGCCTGACCAATCAGGTATCTCTGGTGCTTTGACAGACGCTAAGAATGTGGTGTCTCAAGCTATTGGTTATGGCCCATTTCCTACGCCAGTATCTTTATCAAGCGCAGCAGCAGAGAACTTAACTTCTTTGTATGCAGCAAAAGCACCAAATGGAAATACATTTTTATTTACTGCTGGACTATCTAAAATTTATACAGTTGGTGGAACTGGTGCATTAACGCAAGTAAATACAGGCTTGACAACTAATGCAAGCGATAGAGTAAGGTTTACTCAGTTTGGTAAGACTGTAATTATCTGTAATAACGCTGAAAAACTAAAATCTTGGGTGCTTGGTACATCTACCACTTTTGCTGAAGTGTCTGCTAGTGCGCCTATTGCTAAGTTCATTACAGTTGTTCGTGATTTTGTTGTTTGCGCCAATACGCTAGAAACGACACAACAACAGTATCGTGTTCGTTGGTCAGCTATCAATGATGAAACAGATTGGACAGAGAATGTAAACACTCAGTCTGACTATCAAGATATTCCTGATGGTGGACAGATTGTAGGAATCCGAGGTGGTGAGTTTGGTTTAGTTCTGCTAGAGCGTTCCATTCACCGAATGACCTATGTAGGTACTCCGTTTATATTCCAGTTTGACAATATCTCTAGGAACAAAGGGTGCATGGTAGCTGGCTCTATTGCTCAGTACCAAGGCATTACATTCTTCCTGTCAGACGATGGTTTCTATATGTGTGATGGACAGCAAGTTGTTCCTATTGGTGCTGAGAAGGTAGATAGATTCTTCTTGTCAGACGCTAGTGAAACAGACTACCCAACTATGTCTGCTGCCATTGACCCTGTTCGCAAACTTGTAATCTGGAATTACAGAAGCGTTGACGCAAATCGTAAACTGATGATTTACAACTTTGCTACTAAGAAGTGGACTTATGGCGATGCAGGGACAGATTACTTGGGTGAGGCATCATCTGGCGCATTGACTCTTGAGGAACTTGACTCTGTGTCTGGAAGCCTTGACGCATTAACAACCAGTTTAGATTCTTTGCTGTTTGTTGGTGGAAAGTATTTCTTAGGCGGTACTCTGGGAACTAGGGTTTACTCCTTTACTGGTTCTAGTTTGACAGGAAGCATTGCTACTGGCGACATAGATGTAGGTGCAAACTCAGTAGTAACCCTAGCTAGACCTATTGTTGACAATGGTTCTGGTTCTTTATCTATTGCTTCACGCACATTGCTAAACCAAAGTGTTACTTATGGTAATCCAATTGCTGCTGACTCTGAGAACAGGGTTTCTTTGCGTAGTGCTGGTAGGTATCACAGATTGAAATTAACACCTACTGGTGCAGCTTGGAAGACTGCTGTGGCTGTGGATGTGGATGTTACGCCACAAGGGGTTCGCTGATGTTTAGAAGCCTACCTGCTTTTGGTGGTGACCAGAGGGCTGTGGCTGAAGTTGTCCGTGGCATCATGGACGGAAAAACCAATAACACAGGGACTTTGACTCTGGCAACTGGTGGTGCAACTACTACCACTTTGACAGACCGAAGGATAGGCCCAGACAGCGTGATTGTCTTTGTTCCTGCCTCTGCTGCTGCTTTTGCTGATTCTGCACCTTATGGGGCTTTTCAAGACGGAACAGACCAGACTGCTGCTAGTACGACTGTTGCTTATCCTATTACCTTTGATACAACCGACTTCTCTAATGGAATTACGTTATCAAATAGTTCTAGGTTAAATGTAAAAAACGCAGGACTCTACAACTTACAGTTTTCCATTCAGTTTAAGAACACCACAAACGATGGTCAAGATGTGGATGTTTGGTTTCGTAAGAATGGAACAAATATCGCAAACTCAAACAGCAGATTTCACTTGGTAGCAAGAAAAGGCACTGGCGACCCTAGCCATATCATTGCTGCATTGAATTTCTTTATTGACATGGCTGCTAATGATTATGTTGAGATTGTGTGGAGAACTGAAAATACTGGTGTAAGTATTGAGCATTTTGGGACAAGCACAAGCCCGACAAGACCTGCTGTGCCATCAGTCATAGCTACTATGAATTTAGTAGGCGGTGGTGCTACTTTTAATGGTATTTACGCTAGTTCCCAAGGACAGGGGACGGCTACGATTACCCACTTTGCCAATTCAACTGCAAATAAGACATATCGGTATGCAATTATTGGTTGATTTTAATAATTTATGTATAATGGATTCCGTGGATGACCCATCTTGGAATCCGAAACTCTAGGAGTAAAAGATGGCTACTACTACCACTCAAACTGTTGACCCACTAATTGCACCATATCTAACGTATGGTCTGCAACAGGCATCAAATCTGTATCAGGGCGGTGGCCCTAAATACTACACAGGCGAAACCTTTGTAGCACCATCGCAGACTACACAAGCTGGCGTTCAAGCCTTAGAAACTCGTGCTTTAGCGGGTAGCCCTTTAACTGGACTTGCTCAACAGCAATTACAGGGAACTTTAGGTGGTGCTTATCTAGGTGGCAATCCATTCTTTCAAGGTGCATTTGCCCCTGCTGCACAAGCTGCTCAGACTCAATTTCAAAGCACAATGGGTGACATTGCATCCAAAGCTAGTTTGGCTGGTCGTTATGGCTCTGGTGCTATGGGTAATCTACAAGACAGGGCATCTGGTCAGTATGCTCAAGCATTGACTAACACAGCAGGTCAATTAGCTTATCAGAACTACGAGCAAGAGAGAGCAAGGCAACAAGCTGCTATTGGTGCTGCGCCTCAGTTAGCTGCTGCTGATTACCAAGACATTAACCAATTGATGCAAGCTGGTCAGATTCGTGAGGGCTACACAGGTCAACAGTTAGGTGCTGATATTCAGCGTTTTAACTTCTTGCAAAACCAGCCACAACAGAACTTGCAAAACTATATGTCGTTGGTATATGGCAATCCATTAGGACGAGTGGGTTCTACTACTGCTGCTGGTTCTGCTGATACTTCTACCTTGCAGAAAGTATTAGGTACTGCTGCGACTGCTGCTGGTGTTTATAAGAATCTAGGCTCACCTAACCTGAGTTACATAAACCCATTTAGTTCAAGTTTCCTTGGTGGTAATGCACCAACAAACATGGGAACTATTGACGCTAATTACCCTGCTCTTGGCTCTAACTGGTGGGATTAAACATGGCTGGACTATTAGACATTTTTGGGACTAGCGGTGCAGACACAATGGGTCTGTTGGGTATGTCACAAGCTGACATTGCTCGTAATCGTGAAGACGCACAAGCACAAGCCTTGTATGCCCTAGCAGGGCGTTTATTCCAAGGTGGTAATACTGGACAATCTATTGTTGAGGGATTGCAACAAGGTCAGAAAGCATATCGTGGTGGTATGTCTGAGGCTATGCAAAGCCAGTTGCAGAATGTCCAGTTGGCTGACATGATTCGTAAGCGTAAATTAGAACAACAACAACTAGCTGAACAACAACGAATTCAAAGCGTTATCCAAGGTGCTGTAACCAAGCCTCAAGAGATTTATGGCGAGGACATAATGGGTCAGCGAGTAGGCGAAGGCATGACTGCTGGTGGCTTTGATTTGGCTCGTGCTGCGCCACAACTTATGGGTTCTGCTGAAGGACGTAAGACTTTAGCTGAGTTGGTTGCTACAAACAAAGCAATGCGCCCAGAAGGTTATACGCTTGGTGAAAATCAAATTCGTTTTGAAATTGGTGCTGATGGTAAGCCAGTATCTGTTGCTCAAGGCGCAATAAAGAAAGAAAAACCAGATATCGCTGGAGATGTAAAAGAAGCAAGACAAGTTCTTGGAATTATGACTCCAGTTGATGAAATGACTCAGACTGAAAGAGCATTGGTTCGTGCTTACATTGACAGAAAAGACGCAGGGAAAGCACCTAAAGTCTCTGTAGATTTGAAAGACCCAACTGCTGTAGCAATGGCTGGTCTTAAATTGCAAAGCGATATTAGGCAAGACTTTAAAGGCCCGAAAGACACGGCTACTGCTTATCAAACAATGTATAACGCTGCCACAAACCCGACTCAAAAGGGTGATACGACAATGCTTTATACATTCTTTAAAGTTCTTGACCCACAATCTACTGTGCGTGAAGGTGAGATTGAGATGATTAAACAATCTCGTTCTATCCCTGAGAAATTTAAAGGAATGGCTATAAAGCTGGCAAGCGGTCAAACATTGCTAGAAAGCGAAAGAGCAGACTTGTTAAATCAAGCGTATCAATATGTTGCTAACCAACAAAGAGGTGTTACAGAAACAATTGATATGTATAAGGACTACGCTAAGGCGTTTGGTTTAAATCCAGAGAAAGCCGTTCCTAATCCATTTGCAGATATTAAGAAGCCTCCATCAAAAACTGTGATGATAAATAAAAAATCAACAGTTGCAAAACTTGCTGATGATGGTAACTACTATATTCAGTCTGGAGTAAATACTGATGGAACACCTAAGTATTTTAAGGTTGACTAAGCATGGCTAAATTAACACCAGTTACAGGAAACCCATTTGCAGGGCTTGAATCAGTATTGGTTCAAAAAGAAAAGTCTCAGCGCATTGAGCCATCTGAGCGTGGACAAATGGCTGGTTACTTGCAATTGTTAAAAGATGCTGGCGCAGGTAAAGCGGTTATTGGTGCTGTTCTAAATGCAGGTTCTCCATTAGACCAAGCTAAAGCAATTGTTAAAAATCTTCCAACTGCTGAAATTAAGTTTGATGTTATTGCAGGGAACTATGTTCCATACATAACATACAAAGACAAGAACTATGCCATTACAAAGCAAGGTCTAACTGGTGAAGATGTAGCGGAGTTTTTGACTCCATCTATTGCTGATATTGTTTCTACTGGTGGAGTAATGGGTGCGCTTAAAGTAGGCTCACAAGTTCTTCCTCCTCCATTAAGAGCATTAGCACAAGGTGCTTTGGCTACACCTGTAAGAAGGGCTACTGTTGCTGGAACTACGGCTGGTGTAACAGACCTTTCAATGCAAAACCTTGCACAAATACTTGGTGGAGAAAAAGACACATCATATTTGCAAGCAGGTGCAACATCTTTGTTTGGTGGATTTGGTCAAAATATTGGTGAAAACTTAGCTAAAAAGTTTGGCAAAAAGCAAAGCATTTTAGACAACCAAGGCAGACTAAAGCCAGACGTTGAGCAATATTTTATTGACCAAGGCTTAAACACTTCAAGATGGACACCCGACATTCTGATGGAGTTGGATAAGTTACGCCAACAAGCAGGTAGGTCATTTTATGATGATGCGGTATTGTCAACATCTGTTGCAAAAGCAGAATCAAAAGCATCTGGTATTCCGACAACAAAGGGTCAGCAAACTGGTGATGTAAATCAACTTGCTCGTGAATATCGCATGAGGGCTGGCGCATCTGGTGATAAAGCTGCTACTACCATGCGTGAGTTTGACTTGGCACAAGCCCAAGCTATTAAAGAGGCGCAAGAGCGTTTACAGGCTCAAACTGGTAGAACTACACAACCTACATTTACCACTCGTCAAGAACAAGGCTCTGCCCTTGCTGAAGACTTGCGTAAGACAGCATCTGCAAAACTCAAAGAAGTAGATGAAGCATATAAAGAAATGAAGGATGTTCCTTTTTCTGTTATGCCAGATGACTTCAATGGATTGGCGCAATACGCAACAGATTTTGCTTTAGCTGGTGACAGGATTCTTGACCCTAAGTTGTATCCTGAGATGATGGCAAATATTAAGTATTTGCGTGAACTTACAGAAAAGTTTGGTGAAGATTCTTTCTCTTTGGGGAAGACAGAGCAAGTTAGGCGTGTTCTTTCAAGAACTGCAAACTCTGCAAGCAATGACGAAAGAAAGGCTGCTGCTCTTACATCCATTAAGGCTTTTGACACATGGTTAGATGACTTGGTTCAACAAGGTAAGTTCTTGGGTGACGAGACTGCTGTTACTAAGTTAAAAGACGCAAGAGCAAAGCGTACAGAATATGGTCAATTATTTGAGCCATCTCAAAGGCTTGGTGGTGATACTGCTGGAAGGTCTATTGAGCAAATCATTAAAAACGATGATGTAACTTCTCCAGAAATTGTTAACAAGATTTTTGGAAACGCTGATGTTGGTGGCAACCAAAATGCTTTTAGAACAATTGATAGACTTGTAAAAGCGTATGGTGCAGACTCACCAGAAGTAAATCGAGTTCGTGAGGCTGTGTTCTATCAAATTATCAATGGCTCTGCTGGTGACCCTGCTAATCCTTTAAAGGTTGTTCAAAGGATTGATAAAGCTACTAAAGAAGGAAGTGAAATTCTTGACTTAGTTTTTAATGGTGAAGACTTGGGTAAGTTGTTTGACTTGCGTACTCAGCTATCTAGGATTTTGCCTCCAGATAATCCATTATCAGCAAACTTTGCTGGTGCAGGTTCTATCAATCGTTCTGGCTCTGCTTATGAGTTGTCAAGAGGATTGGGTGACTTGCTACAAAAAATATCTACTGGTGGAACATTAGCAGCCACAGGTGACCCTGTTACAGCAGGTGGTCAGTATTTATTGCAAAATGCAATGGGGACTGCTAAAGATATATTTAGGAATATGCCAGCCAAAGAAGCGGTGCGTGGTGCGACAATACCTAATGCAATGCCAAACAGTTTATTGTTTCCAGCAACTAGCGCAGCAGCAGGTTCGCAATTGGTTGAACAGGTATATCCATATCTTGAAGAACTTTTATCTGGCGGTCTGCTAGGTCAATAATTTAACGGAGTAAATAATGCCAAAGACAAAGATTAGTGAATTTAGCACTACACCAGCTAATAACACAGACATTGACGGAATTAACATTGCAGAGGGCTGTGCGCCATCTGGTATTAACGATGCTATCCGAGAGTTAATGTCGCAGTTAAAGGATTGGCAAGCAGGTCTATCTGGTGATGTTACAGTTGTAGCTGCTGGAGGTACAGGTGTAGGAACTCTGACAGGCATTGTCAAGGGTAACGGAACGTCAGCAATGACTGCTGTTACTGCGCCTAGTGGTGCTATTGTTGGTGATACTGATACTCAGACTCTGACAAACAAGACTCTGACATCACCCACTATCAATACTGGTGTGTTATCTAACCCAACAGTAACTAACTATGTAGAGACTCCGTTCACGGCTAATAGTTCTACTGCTATTACTTTGGCTTTGACCAACGGAACAGTACAGATTATTACCCTGACAGGCAATGCGACTATCACAATGCCAACGGCTACAAGTGGTAAGTCTTTCATCATGTTATTAAAGCAAGATGCGACAGGCTCACGCACAGTTACTTGGTCAACAGTTAAGTGGGCTGGTGGTACTGCACCGACTATTACATCTACTGCAAGCAGACAAGATATTTTAAGTTTCTTTGCTGATGGCACAAACTGGTATGGTGTCGTTGTTGCACAGAACTACACACCATAAGGACTGATAAATGTTTGCAGCATCTAAAACAGCAACACCATCAGGCGGTGGGCCAGACGCACAATTTAACTACGTCACTATGCTCTTGCATGGTGATGGAACTAATGGCGCACAGAACAATACGTTCTTGGATAGCAGTACAAACAACTTCACCATTACCCGCAACGGCAATACAACCCAAGGCTCTTTCTCGCCTTATGGGTCTAATTGGTCTAATTTCTTTGATGGTACAGGTGACTATTTAACTGTTCCTGATAATTCTGCGTGGGCGTTTGGCTCTGGAAACTTTACCCTAGAGGCTTGGGTTTACAGAACTGTTAATGGCGCAACTCAAATGATTGTGATTCAATCTGATAACGCAAGTGCAGCAGGTTCAGCGTGGTCATTTTACATTTTGAGTACAAATAAATTAGTATCAAATGTTTATTATGGTTCTTCATTTATTACATTAACATCAAGTGCTGATGTGCCAGCAAATGCGTGGGTTCATGTTGCTTTGGTTCGCACTTCTGGAACTATATCTCAATATATAAATGGAAGCCGTGATGGTACTAGTGCATCGTTAAGCACAAATTCTTTAAACGATGTTGCACAAACTGTCGGTATAGGCGCAACAAACGCTGGTAATGAGCGAATTACTGGTTATATTTCAAACCTAAGAGTAATAAAGGGTGCTGGCCCATATGATGCCACATCGTCAACTCTGACTGTTCCAACAGCACCACTAACAGCAATCACAAACACTCAACTGTTAACTTGTCAAAGCAATAGGTTTATTGATACAAGTGCAAACAACTTTACTATCACACGAAATGGCGACACAAGCGTTCAACGCTTCAACCCATTTGGTACTTCTACCGCCTATTCCACAAGCGTGATTGGTGGGTCAGGGTACTTTGATGGTAGTGGGGATTATTTAAACACTTCAGCAAATGCCACACAATTTGGTACTGGAGATTTCACGATAGAGTTTTGGATTTATTTTAATGCGGTAAATAATTCAACAACAAAATTCATATTTGATATGAGAAATGCTGGTGCAACTAGCGCATCATTTCTTGCTCAAGAATCTAGTAATAATTGGACTTTTTGGAATGGTGCAGGAACATCCATTAGTTCTGGATTTACTAGTTCAACATTTAAAGCAACAAATTGGACTCATGTAGCCATCTCTAGAAGTTCTGGCGTGACTAAATTCTTTGTCAATGGAACACAAACCAATTCAGTTGCTGACACATCTAATTATGCAACTTCAACATTAGCCCTTGGTGCTAGATACACTGGCTCAGATTTTTTAAATGCTTATGTAAGCGATTTAAGATTAGTCAAAGGAACTGCTCTTTACACTTCATCTTTTACACCGCCAACAGCACCCTTAACGGCAGTCACAAATACATCCTTGCTTCTTAATTGTACTAATGGCGCAATCTTTGACAACGCCATGATGAACGACTTAGAAACTGTGGGTAACGCACAGATTTCTACAAGCGTGGTGAAGTATGGAACAGGGTCAATGTATTTTGATGGTACTGGTGATGCTTTAGCTGTTTCAAACAAAGTAATAAACTCATTAGATACTGGTGCTTTTACGATTGAAATGTGGGTTTATCGTTTGGGCAATGGTACTGGTGGCGCAAGTGCTTATGATGCTTTGCTTGGTAGCAATATTGATGCGGCTAGTGCTCTTTATGGAATTTATGTTACGAGGTCATCAGGTGTAATAAATTTCTTTAATAGTGCGGGTTTGGTTAGTTCGTCAAATTCGTTAAGCAATTCTTCATGGACGCACATAGCAATATCTAGAACTTCTGCTAACAATTTACAAATTTTTATTAATGGTGTGTCTGGTTATTCTGCAACCAATACAGGTACAGGAACACTAATAAATCCTTTGTTTATTGCTTCTGACAACACAACATCAGGAAATAGCAAATTTTATGGATACATTGATGACCTACGCATCACCAAAGGCTATGCCCGATACACCTCAAACTTCACACCTCCAACATCAGCACTCTCTGACAAAGGCCCAATCTAAGGAAACATCATGCAAATTGCAATCTTAACTAACCCCATTACAGTTGGCGATTATCGTGAACTGTTTAGCAGTACATCATTTCCCACTAGTGGCCCAAGTGCTGAATTCTTAACTGCCAACAATGCCAAGAAGGTCAATGCCTTTAAAGCCCATGACAGTCTGACTCAAAAGTTGGTTTCATGCTCTGCCTATGACGATGGTGAGTTTGTTTCTATTGTCCAAGTTGAATCATTAAGTGCTGAAGAAATCCAAGCAGCCAAGGATTCTGCAATGTCTCAACTAAGAGCCACACGCAATGCTCTATTGCTTGCTTGTGATTGGACTCAGATTGCTGATTGCACGATTCCTAAGAAGGCTGAGTGGGCAACATATCGTCAGACATTGCGTGACTTCCCATCGATAGTTTCTGATGCCAGAGCGACTGTCACATGGCCTCGCAATCCTGATTGGGTTGAAATGCCTACCATTTGAGGTGAATCATGGAAAACGAAGTCACCCACAAGCAAATCTACGACAGGCTTGTTGAAGTCGAAAGTAAGGTAGATAGCATAGACCAGAACACAAAAGGTCTGGTAGAGGCTATGAAGGCTCTTGATGGGGCTTTTAAAGTCTTGGGATGGGTAGCTTCAGCAGCAAAGCCTATTCTGTGGGTGGGTGCGCTAATCATGGCTGCTGGTGCTGTCTGGCAGACTTGGATTAAAAAATGAAAGATTGGGCTTTCGCTATTACAAGCGCAGCCCTTTTCTGCATTACTGTCGTCTGGTGTTTTTACATCATTGTTTGGGCTATGACGTGAAATGGCTACTGGTGCTTTCAACCTTGTTTACATTGGTGGCATCTAGTAAAGAAAAAACTGAATATCGTTGTGTCAGATGGGCATGGACAGGTGATGTTTACAACCGAAAGGTAGTATGCCTTGAGTGGCAAAAGGTTGAGAAAAAATGATTGACCCCATCACAGCACTAGCTGGCATACAGTCAGCAATCAGCATGGTCAAGAAGGCAGCTAATGTTGCCAATGACTTAGGCTCACTTGCGCCCATGATTGGTAAGCTATTTGACGCTAAGTCTGTAGCTACAAAAGCGATGCTTCAGGCCAAGCAGTCTGGAAAAGGCTCAAACATGGGTACGGCTCTCCAGATTGAGATGGCTCTGGAACAGGCTAGAGCGTTTGAAGAAGAACTCAAGATGCTGTTTATGCAGACAGGCAAGATTGACGTATGGCAGAAAATTAAGGCTCGTCAAGCAGAGATGGACTTGGCAGATGCCAAAGAGATAAGCGCACTAAAAAGAGCAGAAAAAGAAGCTAAACAGAAAGAGCAAGAACAACTAGAAATCGGGCTTCTTATTGGTGGTATTTTCTTTGTCTGTTTTTTACTGTTTGTTGGCGTATATGAGTTGATGCAATTCTGTGAAACTACTCGTAGATGTGGCAGATGAATGAATACCAGAAGACTTTTGACCTATGCTTAAAAATATTCGTTTACGGATGTGTAGCTTTATACGCTCTTGGATTCCTCAAATTTTTGCCTGATGACTTATCGGACAGAATCGTTAATTTACTGCTAGGTAGAATAGGATTAGGTAAATGAGATATTTATTGTTTCTGTTACTGCTAACTGGTTGCGATGAGAAATATCGTTATTTTTGCCAAAACCCAGACAACTTCCATGCTGAATCTTGTCAGAAACCTAGATGCCAATTCACTCAGACTTGCCCTGAGTATTTGGTTGCCCCAATCTTGGAGAAAAAAATCAATGATGTACAACCAGAAACAAAAGCTAACAACTGAAGAAATTGAGGTTAGGGTCTGGAGTATTGTGGTGCTTGCTGTCACCCTGATTCTTTTCTTTATCGTAATCTCCTTGCTCTACTCTGTGACGTTTGTTACACAGCCAATCAAGAGTATGGCCCCGATTGACCAAGCCTATACCAAGATGCTGAACGACATTGTTCTGCTTATCGTAGGTGGTATCGGTGGAGTTATTGGCAAACGAGCAATGACTTCTAGGCAACAGCCTCCACAACAGCCAATGTGTCAACCAATGGGTTATGGTCAACAATATGGCTCATCCTATGCGCCTCCGCAATCTGCGTATGGTTTGCCTAGTCAACCATTTGGTGCTATGCCTGTTTGGAAGAATCCAGAACTAGATGAGAACTGGACTCCTCCTCCTCCTCCGACTACGCCTCCAGACCACTTGGAAGACGATTATGTTAGAGAAGAAATAGCTAACGCAAGAAAAGAGGCTGAATAATGTTTGGCATACCCATACCATATTTGTTATTAGCACTATCTCTTGTTTTATTTGGTACATACCAAGGTGGATACCATTTTGGGTGGACAGATAGAGATGAGGATATGCAATTAGCCATTGCCCAAAAGAATGATGAGGCTCGTTTAATCGAGCAAAACATGAGTGAGAAACTTAACAAACAATCTGCCAAACTACAGGAAGCCAATGATGCTATCAACAAAAAAACTTCTGCTCTTGCTGTTGCCAATCGTGCTGGCAAGTTGCGCCTCTGCCCCTCCAGTAACGTACAAGCCTCCACAAGTTCCTCCATTGCCTCCGCAGATTCAAAAGCAACCAGCCAATCTGACAGACAGACTGACACAGCTTCTGATGCCGAAAGAGCAACCATCGATGCCATTGCAGAAATAGTTGCACAGGGTGATAGAAATACTATTGCACTCAATGCGTGTGTGGACTCATATAACGAAGTAAGGAATCTCTTAAATGGTAAGCCCTGACCAACTTAAAAAGATGCACATTGACCCTGTGTGGGCTGACGCACTTAACGAGACTTTTGAGCATTTCGATATATCTACACCTGCTAGACAAGCTGCTTTCATTGGGCAATGTGGGCATGAGTGTGCTAACTTTAGAATCCTTGAGGAAAACCTAAACTATCGTGCTGAAACCCTGATGAAGTTGTGGAAGTCTAGGTTTCCAACAATTGAGATAGCTAACGAATACGCTAGGAATCCCAAGAAGATTGCTAACAAAGTTTATTCTTCTCGTATGGGAAACAGGGATGAAGCGTCTGGGGATGGTTATCGTTTCCGAGGCAGAGGGTGTATCCAGTTGACAGGCCATGCAAACTATTTCCATGCAGGTCAAGCCTGTGGTGAAGACTTTGTAATGAATCCTGACCTTGTAGCTACGCCTAGATACGCTGCTATGACAGCAGGGTGGTTCTGGAACACCCATAAGCTAAACCAATATGCTGATTCCCAAGATTACAAAACTTTAACAAAGAAGATAAATGGTGGGTTTATTGGTCTTGAAGACCGAGTTAAACACATAAACGAAGCCTTACAGGTTTTAACAAGTTAAATATAATTGTCATAAATCTTGTATAAGGTGTTGTAATGCCAAACATTCCTACGCCAGAACAAGCAGAACTGTTTGCACAAAGTGTCAGAAAATGGCAGCAAGTGCTAAGTCTTGGTGATTGGAGAATTGAAAAAGGAAGTAAACCAGCCAAGGGTGCAATGGCATCTGTTGAGTTTACACCTGCTGCAAGACTTGCTGTTTATCGTTTGGGAGATTGGGGTGCTGAACAAATCTCACCATCTAGTCTTGATAAAACGGCTCTGCACGAGTTGCTTCATATTTTTTTATATGACTTGCTTTGTGTAGCCACAGACCGACAGGCAAGTGAGGAGGATAGGGAAATGCAAGAGCATCGCATAATCAATTTGCTAGAAAACCTTTTGACCAAGGACTCCAATGGGCGCACATAATGAAACCTGTACCGACATGGAGTTTATCCAGCTATGGGGTCAACTTCAATCTGCACAAAGAATGGCAGAACACCTTGGTATAAATAACAGGGCAGTCCATTTACGCAGAAGGTGGATTGAAAAAGAATACAACATGACCCTCAATGCGAAAGACCATCGAGGTGATTTGTATAACAAAAACAGACCCAAGTCTTTCTCTCCTCTAAAGCAAGTAGAACTTGGCATACTGGACGGAACAGTTATTGTGTTCTCAGATGCCCACTTTCATCCTAGTCAACGTACAACAGCCTTTAAAGGGCTTCTATGGGCTATCCAAGAGTTTAAGCCCAAAGCCATTATCTGTAATGGGGATGCGTTTGATGGTGCGTCTATATCAAGGCATGACGTAACTGAGCAACCAGCAACTACTGTCATTCAAGAACTAAAAGCCTGTCAGGGTGCGCTAGGTGAGATAGAAGAAGTTGCTAAAGCAGCAAGGCACAATGTAAAGCTATTGTGGACATGGGGAAATCATGACGTACGCTTTGGCAATCGTTTAGCGCAACATGCACCACAATACAAAGAAGTATTAGGCTTTAAGCTGACAGACCATTTCCTAGATTGGGAGTTTTGTTGGGCGGTGTGGCCTACCGAGGATGTGATTATCAAGCACCGATATAAAGGTGGTGTTCATGCTACTCACAACAATACAGTTAACGCTGGTGTGTCAATCGTTACTGGACACTTGCACTCCTTGAAAGTCACGCCATTTGCTGACTATAAAGGAAATCGTTTTGGCTGTGACACAGGAACATTGGCTGAGACTGATGGCCCACAATTTACTTATGCTGAACTAAACCCAAGCAATCACAGGTCAGGCTTTGCGGTGTTAAACTTCTTCAATGGTCAGCTTTTATGGCCTGAACTCGTCCATAAATTTGATGAAAATCAGATTCAGTTTAGAGGCGAAGTAATTGATGTAGGTGCATTTTGAGTGCTTGGCTAATCATACTTACAGGGGCTATTTACGCCTACATTGCTGGTGAACAGCTTTGGAAAGATAACCCACACATGGCTATCGTGTACGCAGGGTACGCCTTTAGCAATGTGGGGCTTTATCTGTTGGCAAAGTAGCTTATTCGCTATCGTCTAAGCCAGCAGCAATTACTTCTTCTGCTGCGTCTTCTTCAAACTCATCTTCAAGTTCGTCAATAGCTTCATATTCAACTTCCCATCCATTTTCCTCTTGGAACTGGATAAATTCTTGAATGACTTGAATCTTCTCAAAGTCGTGAGTTTCAATGATAATTTTCTCACTACCTACCCAACCAAATTCCATCTCAAATTTCATGATGTTCTCCTAGCGCAACCGATTGTTGCAACTAAATCGTAGAACATCTTTATGTCAAAAACAAGACTCAAGATTCTTTTTGGAAGACTCCGTTAGGCAATAGTATGCCCTTGCGATTCTTAATCTGGTCATACGCAATTTCCATACATTGTACTAAGTTTATGTCTTGCAGTACACAGTAGTTAATAAGGCAGACCATGACATCACCAACAGAATCAACAATAGCATCCTCGTCATTTTTAATCGTGGCATCTGCTAGTTCTCCCATCTCTGACATTGCTTTTAGAAGCTGAACTTCTGGTGTGCTGTTAGGAATAATCTTTCTGGCTTCTGACCATTGAATTATTTTCATCTCTATACTTGCGTATGACATTGCCATTCCCTTTCGTTTCTACCTGAGTTAGATTTAACTGTTTTACCTGTAAGTTCAATAAGTCCTAAAACTTTCATTTCGTTTAAGCGTCTAGCAACTTGATTACCATCTAGGCTTGTCAATGCTGAAATGCCATCCTTACCAAGCGCACCATGCTTTTGTAAGCACTCTAGGATAACTTGATGATGCTGAGAGACAACTGGCTTAATAGCCTCTGCTGCCTCAAATGATGTTAGTGGGTCTGTGCTTCTCACTCTTGGGAAGTCAGGAAACACTCTGTCAAAAAAACTTCTGTAATCCATTACTTTCTCCTTTAGGTGAGGGGAAGACTGCTCGTCTGCAAGCTAGGAAAATCCTTTGCACAGCCCTCCCCTCGTTAACTTAAAATGGAATGTCGCTATCGTTAAAAAACTCTTTTGATTTAACAGGCTTCTTGTCTAACGAAGAATCAGCGTTCTTATTCTTAATAGACAGGGACATAAACTTAGCCCCATCCTTGCTGACCTTTAGCCAAGCAGATAGCCAATATTCTACGCCATCTACATTTAGGCTGCCTTTGTAATCAGGAAACTTGGCATCGTCTTTGCGGTCATTCTTAAAGAGTGAGCCTCGGTTTGTATTATCGTATTCCATATTTATCCTTTAGCGTTCTTTAACGCACTTCTTACTTTACTAGGAAGCAAAGTCCATAGAGCAACTTTCTGTTCGCTGTCTAAGTTCTCTGCTTCCAACTTCACCCAAGCACTCTTAGGTTCTTCTTTATCACAGAGAGCAATTAACTCCATTGCTAACTCTCTGAGATAATTCTGTTCATCCTCTGGGATGGTATCCATTGCACCCTGAGTAGGCGTGATGATTATCTTTTCTTCCTTGATAGGCGCAGAGGAATCCAGAGCGTCATGCTCAACGATTTCCATTGCTGTGACCCATAGGTATCTTCTAGTGTACGTTTCTACTGCACCAAGGTTCTGAATGGGATGGCAACCTTTAAGGTTAGCATCTGCCATTGGTGATGTGATGATGATGTTTGTACCATCGTCTGTGTCTGTGATGGTCAGGCTTGCTATCTCTGTATCGTATGACACTACACCACACAAACCAACTTCATTAAAGATTTGGTTAATCGTGGGGATAAAGTCACCGAGTTCAAAGTAACTGTAGCCAGCAAACTTGTTGTGACCAGACTTCTTCAAGGGTGCGTTTTGCAACATGATTCGTGCTGCCATTAACTTCTTGTGTACCATTTCATTTTCCTTTACTTAAATATTCTTCAATCATTGCTTCTTTGTCATCATCGTATAAATCCTCGAAAGGTACGAAGTGGTTTTCTCCACAGCATGAGCCAGATGTTTTAGGCTCTGTGCAGTAACAACAGTAGTCACCATGCGATAAATCCTTGATTGCGTCTTGTCTGGTAATCATTGGATTCTTCCTACATTCTTAGCCAACAACCATTTGTCTCCTAACTTCAAGACTGACCTAATCCATTTACGTTGGTTGTACTGGTTAACTTCTTGTGGAACTTCTTTGTTGTTATAAAGTTCTCTTGCTTTGCGTCTTAATTGTTCTGTTTGCATTAGCCTCTCCAAGCCAGTAGTACACCGATACCGCCAAAGATAACGATGGCTAACACATACTCAACTAGCGTCTGAATAATTTTACTTTTCATTTTTTTGCCCATTCTGCTGCTCGTGCATATAAGTTTTCTAAGACTAAACAATAGTAGTCAGCCATTGAATCATTTTGTGCTTTTACATAAGCATCAAACTTTTTTTCAACATAACTAAACGCATGAGTTGGGCCATGCTCAATAAGCATTTCTTTAGCAAAGTCATTGATTGGCTTTAAATTTTTCATCTTGATTTCCTTAAAAAGACCCTTTTGCAATTCGCTAGGGCTGACGCAAGTATAGCAAAGTAAACAGACTAAACAAGCTATTTATCTAGGTGTTTACCCTAAAAACAACAAATAATTTATTTGCTACAATGTTTAGATGGATAAACAAACCGCTACCACACTTGCTGGCTCACAGAGTGAGCTTGCTCGTATCCTTGGCATAACTAGGGCTGCTGTCTTTCATTGGAAGACAATCCCTAAACTACGCATTTATCAACTAAAAGAACTCAGACCAGAGTGGTTCAAATGACACAAGAAGCAGTTATCAGAGCATTACAAAACGGCCCACTTACTTCCTACCAAATAGAAGACTTAACAGGCATACCCAGACTATCCATTGCTGCTTGTTGCACCAAGATGAGTTACAAGAAGAAATTAAAAATTGGGAAAATTAAGATGGGACGTTCTTGGGTTTCTCAGTACACGTTAGAGCCACACATGATTGAATCTACCAAGGCTGCTAATGATGAGCCTTACGACAAGCTAAACCCATTCGACATTCGCAATGCCAAGGGTATCTTTTCTAAGGCTGAATATGCGGTAATGAACGCACAAGCTACACGTTTGTTTGGTAAATCGTTTTCTGAAGATATTACAAACAATCAGTTTATTTGATACAATGTTTTGAAACACGGCTAGGTACGAAGTCATGAGCGTACCGAAAAGAGAAGTCTCCCCTCCTGCCGATTGTTTCTTTCTGGGAGAATTGGAACATGAGACAGCTATGCACTATTACCAGTTTAATATTGGTGACTACCACAGTCACACCTTGCACCTTTCCGAGATTGAGGACTTGACCTACAGGCGATTGCTTGATTGGTACTACCTACATGAATCTCCAATTCCCCTCGACTTAAATGAAGTAGCTAGACAGATTAGGATGCGTTCGCATAGCGATTGCATTACGACTGTATTGCTAGAATATTTTGAGCGCACTCCAGACGGATGGGTTCACCATCGTGCTGACAAGGAAATTGAGAAGGTTGGCGAGAAATCTACTAAGGCAAGCAAGAGTGCCAAAGCTAGATGGGATAAGGTGAAAGATGCGAACGCATTGCCAACGCAATCCGAACGCAATGCTACACAAGACACAGAACACATTACACAAAACACAAAAGAAAAGAAGACACTCGGCAAACGCCTCGCTTCTGATTTTAGTTTTCCAAAAGAATGGGAAGAATTCTGTCAAACAGAACGTCCAGAACTTAGCCCTGTTAAAACCTTTGACCAGTTTAAGGATTATTGGATAGCCCAAGCAGGTCAGAAGGGCGTGAAGTTAGATTGGTTTGCTACATGGCGTAATTGGGTGAGAAGCACTAACGCACCAAAAATAAACCCTGCCGATAGAGTGAGGCTCACAGTTGCGCCATCAAATGAGCCTGACCCTGCGTTAGAAAAGATTAAAGCAGATGCGAAAAAGGCTGCACCCATGCCAGACTTTGTTCGTCAGTTTGCTCAACAAGTGAGAAAAGTATGAACTTTGAGTGGCCTACAAATGACTCCAGCAGAATTAGAACACTTCAAGGACTGCGAAGCGAGAGAGTGGATACGCAGATTCAACCAAAAGAAATTGACGATTGGCTCAAGCAAAGCGTTGCTCTGGTGGCAGGGAGTGTGCGTGGACTTGGAACGAATCAGAGGAAAGTCAGATACTTTGCTTTTGAGGGACAGAATGACGAGGCTACGAAATGAGGAGAGCAGCAAGAGTTGATGCTAACCAAGACCAGATAGTTTCAGCACTCAGGTCAGCAGGTGCATACGTCTGGATTATTGGCTTACCAGTTGACTTACTGGTTGGCTACAAGGGTCACACCTTTCTGGTGGAGATTAAAACGGACTCTAAAAAGCGTTTAACGAAGCTACAAGCCGACTTTTTCGAGAATTGGTCAGGTAGTACCTTGGCAAGAATAGATTGCCCAGAAGCAGCACTAAGAATGATAGGAGTAGTCAAGTGAAAGCACCTTACCGAGCGATAGAGTACATCATTGAAAATTCATGCAAATTTGCCGAGGCAAAGGCTCAAAGGGTTTTTATAGAAAATTACTTGCGTACAAAAAAATCTTTGTTGATGAAAGAGGCTATGGCAAGAGGCATAGATTCTGGTGTAGCACAAGAGCGTGAGGCTTATGCTCACCCAGAGTACGAAGAATTATTAAGAGGCTTACAAGAGGCTACCATTCGTGAGGAGACTCTGAAATACATGATGATTGCTGCCCAAATGAAGGCAGATATATGGCGGTCTGAGCAAGCAAGTGAGCGTCTTGGTGTAAAAACCACAGAGTAGGTATAAACACCTAGTAAATACTTTGTTTAGTTTGCTATACTAACGTCAGCCTAAGCAATTCGCAAGGGTACTTTTAAGGACTACAAAATGAAATACGAATTTGACACAACAACAGGTGAAGGCTCTGTAATCGTTACTGTCGTGATGGAATACGAGCGTGACGAAGAAGGTACTTATAACGAGAACATTTCAGATGTGATTTACGAAAAGGTTTCTTTGATGGGACTCTTTACGGACGCACAATATCGTGAACTCGAAATGGAAGGGACAATGCGCTTGTCTAGCCATTTACTTGCAGAAGCTGACCATGCCAAGATAGTGGCTTATGACCATGAATAAAAATGAAGTATTAAAGTTAGCACTAGAGGCACTTGAGCCACTTGAGTTTGTTGGCAAAAGAATGGATGGTGGCAATCCAAAAATAGATAAAGCCATTGCTGCCATCAAAAAAGCCTTAAAGCAACCATCATGGATTGGGCTGGATGAAGATGAGTTTGTTTATTTTTGTGCTTACGTCAATCACGAGAAACTTTCAGAAATTGAAAATGTTTTAAGAGATAAGAATGAACAACAGACCCAATAATAGGGAAAGACTTCACTTGGCAAAAATTAAAGAAATGCCTTGTGGGGTCTGCAATGCTTCTGGGCCAAGCGATGCACACCATATTGTTCAGCATAATCAATACTTATGTATTCCTTTATGCAAAGACTGCCATCAGGGTAGCTTCAACGGAATACACGGACAGGCTAGGATTTGGAAGGTTATGAAGTTAGATGAGATGGATGTTTTAAATTTAACGCTTGCAAATCTTTTCAGATAGCGCACAATGGACGCACTCAGTTGCCATTGAGACTTTAGAGGGACTTGTTCCCTCTTTTTTTTTATGAGATAATAAATAAACTCCATAGGGATAACCATGTCTGGTTTACTTGAGCCATCCGTAAAAATTGAGATTGAGATACAAAGCCAAGAGAAAAAAGGCGAAGCGTGTCCAGTTGCCACAGGTGACGTAGAAGTCAATCTTGAGTGTCGTCAGAAAGCCATCGACAAGGCGAACTACGGCCCAATGAATCCCAATGAGCCAAACATGGAATACTGGCGTGATATTTCTAAGGCTTGGAGAATCTCACCTGCACAGGCTAAAAAGTCTCGTTGCGGAAACTGCGCTGCTTTCATTCAAACCCCTAAGATGCTTGCTTGCATTGAGAGTGGCTTGGAAATGAACGGCACAGAGATGGATGCTTGGGAAGTCATTGACGCTGGCGACTTGGGCTATTGCGAAGTGTTTGATTTTAAGTGTGCTTCTAAGCGTACCTGTGAGGCATGGATTAGTGGTGGGCCAATAACCGAGGATGAATATGATGGGAACGACAAACCAACAAGCGATGGAAATGATGAAGAAGTATATGGAGAAGAAGACTAAACCAGCTTCTAAGCCTATGCCTATGCGTGGAGAGCGTACTGCTAAAAACGCAGCAAAGAAAGCTAAAAAATGATGGGCTTGTACGCAAATATCGCTGCAAAGAAGAAGCGTATAGAGGCGCAAAAAGCAGCAGGGAAGACCCCAGAGCGTATGCGTAAAGTAGGCTCGAAGGGTGCGCCTACTGCTGATGCTTTTAAACAAGCAGCTAAGACTGCTAAAAAGAAGTGATTAAGCGAGGCTCTGAGCAGTTTTCTGGCTACAACAAGCCAAAAGCTACTCCTAACCATCCCACTAAGTCTCACGCTGTTTTGGCTAAGTCTGGTGAAGATGTCAAGCTAATCCGTTTTGGTCAACAAGGGGCTAAAGGCTCACCTGATGGCACGAAGCGTAACGAAGCGTTTAAGGCTCGTCACGCTGAGAACATTGCCAAGGGTAAGATGAGCGCAGCGTATTGGGCTAACAAGGTTAAATGGTGAACAACATGAAAATGACAAAAGCTGGTCAGAAGAAAGTTGGCAAGGTAATGGGTGAGTACAAAGAAGGTACTCTGCACTCTGGCAAAGGTGGTAAGGTTGTAAAGAGCCGTGACCAAGCTATTGCTATTGCTATGGCTGAAGCTGCTAAGAAAATGGGCAGGATGAAATAAAACCTTGGCTAGTGGTATAAACTAGCCTTTTAACTTCACCAACCCGAAAGGGAGTGATACAACATGACACAAAATCGTAAATTAGAATGGCGTTCAGTATCAACATTGATTCCTTACGCTAGGAACTCACGCACACATTCTGATGAACAGATTGCTCAGATAGCAGCAAGCATTAAAGAGTTTGGGTGGACTAACCCAATTCTTATTGATGGCGACAACGGCATCATTGCAGGTCATGGCAGACTCTCTGCTGCTCGTAAGCTAGGACATGAGGAAGTTCCAGTTATAGAGCTAAAAGACCTAACCGAAACCCAACGCAAGGCTTACATCATTGCCGACAACCGCCTAGCCTTAAACGCAGGGTGGGATAACGAGATGCTGACCATTGAGTTAAACGACTTGATGGCTGATGGGTTTGCTTTAGAACTGCTAGGCTTTGACCCTAAAGAAATAGACGCATTACTAGAGCCAGAGGTGGTAGAGGGGCTAACTGACGAGGACGCTGTTCCTGATGTGCCTGATGAGCCGATTACTAAAGTAGGCGACATTTACCAACTTGGCAACCATAGACTGATGTGTGGCGACTCCACTAGCATTGACGCTGTGGATAAGTTAATGGATGGGCAGAAAGCCGACATGGTGTTTACTGACCCTCCTTATGGAGTTGCTTATGAGGGTGGACATAATCAAAAGAAGCGTAAAGGCATCATTGCTGATACTTTAGAAGGCGATGACCTGACAGGCTTGTTTTATGGTGCTTTGATGGCGGCTGTACCAAATACTAAAGATGGGGCTGCTTTTTACGTTTGGTATGCCTCTGGTAAATCCATAGAGACTTATGCGGCATTAGCTAAACTGCCATTAAAACTTAGGGCAGTAATCCAATGGTACAAAGTAAAGTCAGGACTTGGGGCATTTATGTCTCAATACATTCCAAATTCAGAGCCATGTATGTATTTGCACAAGGATAAATGCTCACCTGCATGGTATGGCCCAACAAACGAGAAGACTGTCTGGGAATTAAAAAAAGAATCTAAAAATATATACCATCCAACTCAAAAGCCTGTGGAGTTGCCAGAACGAGCAATAAACAATTCAAGTAAGGCTGGCGATGAAATATTGGACTTGTTTGGTGGCTCTGGTAGCACTTTAATAGCTTGCGAGAAAATAAACCGCCATGCTAGGCTCATGGAACTAGACCCTAAGTATTGCGATGTAATAGTAAAGCGTTGGGAAGACTTTACAGGTAAAAAAGCTATGTTAGTAAACGCTAACGAAGAACTTTCGGAGATATAAAATGCAACAGGGTAAAAAATATGAGCCTACTGATGAGAACAAGAAGCTAGTAAAGACTCTGGCTGCTGTTGGCATTACCTTTGAAGACATAGCTACCAAGCTAGAGATTAGTTCCGATACGTTGGTGAAGTATTACAAGAAGGAACTGGACGATGGTCGCATCGATGCTAACGCTAGTATTGGGCAGACCTTGTTCCAACAAGCAAAGAATGGCAATACTGCTGCTGCTATCTTTTGGTTAAAGACTAGGGCTAGATGGAAAGAAACCCATGCTGTTGAGCATAGTGGGCCAGAAGGTTCTGAACTGGTCATTAAATGGCAGAGTTAATAATTCCTTATAAGCCAAGGGAACACCAGTTAAGGGTGCATCAATTATTAGAAGGCAAACGCTTTGCGGTAGTGGTTGCTCATAGGCGGTTCGGTAAGACTGTTGCTGCCCTAAACCACATCATTCGTGAATCGTTGCTTAACCAAAAAGAAGCCCCAAGGTACGCCTATATAGCCCCGACCTACGGACAAGCCAAGAGGGTGGCATGGGACTACCTTGTTAAGTACGCAGAGCCGTTAGGCGGTACGACAAACATCTCGGAACTTAGGGTGGACTTCTGGGGTAGGCGCATCCAGTTGTACGGCTCTGACAATCCCGATTCACTTCGTGGTCAGTATTTTGATGGGGTAATCCTAGACGAGATTGGCGACCAAAACCCTAAGATTTGGACAGATATATGCAGACCTGCCTTGGTTGACAGACGGGGCTGGTGTCTTTTCATCGGGACACCTAAAGGACATAACCATTTTAAAGAACTTAGGGATAGGGCTGAGAAAGAGGATGAGTGGGGATTGCTAGAGTTTAAAGCCTCAGAGACAGGGGTAGTGGATAAGGTAGAACTAAAGGCTGCTCGTAATGAGATGGGTGAGGATAAGTACCGCCAAGAGTTTGAGTGTAGCTTTGATGCTGCTGTAGAAGGCTCTTACTACGGAACTATCCTCAATGAACTGGAAGACAAGAAGCATATGCAAGAGATTCCCAGAGAGGAACTAAGCAGAACTTTTACTGCTTGGGATTTGGGAATGGGTGACTCTACGTCTATCTGGGTGGCTCAGTTAGTGGGTACTGAGGTCAGATTACTGGACTACTACGAGAATCACGGAGTTGGACTAGACCACTATGTTAAGTGGATTAAGGATAACGACTATCTCAAAGCAGAGCATATTCTGCCCCATGACGTTAGGGTTAGAGAGTTAGGCACAGGCAAGAGCCGTATGGAGATGCTTGAGGAAGCTGGACTAGAGGTTAAGATTGCACCCAGAATGG
>Ga0315905_10001258_pt1 | contig 27237 bp, 22 predicted proteins | sample LakEriMetagenome_5_FD_203522 | JGI IMG/M metagenome (GOLD analysis project Ga0315905, IMG submission 203522) | Freshwater fungal communities from buoy surface, Lake Erie, Ohio, United States - Buoy 4 MA121 | ecosystem: Environmental > Aquatic > Freshwater > Lake | place: USA: Lake Erie, Ohio...
TCTTCTTTTGCATCTACAGATTCTTTTTTTCGTGTATAAATAGGGTAATCTTTTCCACTTTCAAAACGAGTACTGTATATATAACCATTATAAAGATAGGGTACCGATGCATCGTCTTCTTTTATGCGACTTTTCATCTCGGTATACAAATCATCTTGCAAGACTTTCGTAGGTGCGCTCATCACTTGATAATACTCATTTTCAGCATTCAAATAAGCAATGACTTCTGGATTTTCGCGATCATTCAACCAAAAATAATCATCAATACGAACGTGATTGTGTATTTCGAGAGTTTGGGGAATCTTTTTTGCTTTTGGCGGTTGCGGCTTATTCATAAAATAATTTTTAATCTATGCAAAGATAGGGTCTGTGACTACCCTATTGACTTGCTCCCATCCTTTTTTTTCAACTAAAGATTGAACACAATATTTTTTATTTTTGTAAAGAACGATTAATAAACTACTATGTTTGGAGATATTACCGGAATGATAGGTAAAATTAAAGCTACCCAAGAAAAAATGGAAGCCACCAAAAAACGACTGGATACTGTGCTTATCGACGAAAAAAGCACCGATGGCTTATTGGAAATAACGATAACGGCCAATCGGCTAATTCGAACTATTCAAATCGATAATGAATTATTGAACAACAAAGATCAACTCGAGATTGAGTTAGTTACCCTCATAAATAAAGCAATAGCAAAGGCGACTGCAATCAATGAAGCAGAATTAAGTGCTGTAGCAAAAGAAGGGATGCATACTATTCCTGGGATGGACTTTTTTAAATAAGCCGTAAAAAAAATTAGAACACCAATTTTGTCAGCTGTTCCATCACATAGCTGTGCATAACTTGCTTATAATCCAAATGGGTAACTATGCGGAGTTTGCCTTGTCCCATCGAACTGATATGAATATTTTTTTGTTTAAGTTTTTCAATAACCCATTTTTCTTCCAATGTTTTTCGTACCGTGAAAATAATGATATTGGTTTCTATCGGTTCGACTTTTTCAACCCAAGATAAGGAAGCCAATAGCGCTCCCAACTCAAGTGCGCGCGCATGATCCTCTTCTAACCGCAAGATATTGTTTTGAAGGGCATACATCCCCGCGGCAGCAAGATAACCGGCTTGGCGCATCCCGCCTCCAAGTATTTTCCGAATACGCAACGCCCGATGCATATCTGCTTTGGAACCTAATAATAAGGAACCAACAGGAGCACCTAATCCTTTAGATAAACACACCGAAATCGTATCAAACAATGCGCCGAATTGTTTTGGATGTTGCTTTTTTGCGACCATAGCATTCCACAGCCGTGCGCCATCCAAATGATATTTTAATTGATGTTCATCACATACTTGTTTAATACGGTTCATTTCAAGTAGCTCATAACAAGCTCCTCCTCCTTTGTTGGTGGTGTTTTCCAAACTTACCAATGCGGTTTTAGGTGCATGATAAAACTCTGGATCGTTTATAGATGATCGAACTTGTTCAGCGGTTATCATCCCGCGAACTCCATCGACTAAACAACACGAAACACCACTATTAAACGAAGCACCTCCGCCTTCATAATGATAGATATGTGCATATTTATCACATATCACTTGTTCACCGGGCTGGGTATGCAATTTAATAGCGGTTTGGTTAGCCATTGTCCCACTCGGAAAAAACAAAGCCGCTTCCATTCCAAATAATGTAGCTACAGCTTCTTCCAATTCATTTACCGTTGGATCTTGCTTGTAAACATCATCCCCTACTTTGGCACGAAACATATACTGTAACATTTCATTGCTGGGTTTGGTTACCGTATCGCTAATTAAATTAATTTCCATATCTGTAATAGAAGCTTTACTTTTGCAAATACAAAACTACATTAAATTATGACAAATACCGAACAAATCAAAGGTATTGTAGAACGCCTGGGTGCGTTGAGGAGGTATCTTTGACATCGATGCCAAATTAATTGAAATCACCAATGAAGAAGAAAAAACATTTGCACCCGACTTTTGGAATAATGCTAAACAAGCCGAAGTAATTGTAAAAAACCTTCGTTCAAAAAAGAAATGGGTTGATGATTTTAATAAAGCGAATAATCTTGTAGAAGAATTGCAAATCACCCATGAATTTTTTCGGGATGGTGATGCATCTGAAGCAGAATTAGATGAGGCCTATTTACTTGCTTTTCAACAAATTGAAGACCTAGAATTTCGCAACATGCTTTCCGATGAAGGCGATAGCATGAGTGCCGTATTGCAAATAACTGCGGGCGCTGGAGGTACTGAAAGTTGTGACTGGGCATCGTTATTAATGCGTATGTATTTGATGTGGGCTGAAAAACAGGGCTACAAAATCAAAGAATTAAATTTTCAAGAAGGAGATGTTGCCGGTATAAAAACGGTAACCCTCGAATTTGAAGGTGATTTTGCATTTGGCTACTTAAAAGGCGAAAATGGTGTTCACCGATTGGTGCGTATTTCCCCCTTTGATAGTAACGCCAAACGGCATACTTCGTTTGCTTCTGTTTATGTATATCCCTTAGTTGACGATACCATTGATATTGAAATCAGTCCCGCAGATATTGAAATCACAACAGCTCGTTCCAGTGGTGCTGGCGGTCAAAATGTAAATAAAGTAGAAACCAAAGTACAGTTATTGCATAAACCCACGGGAATTCAAATTCAGTGCTCAGAGACGCGTTCACAACATGACAATAGGAATCGTGCAATGCAAATGCTTCGTTCGCAATTGTATGAAATTGAATTGAAAAAACGAATGGAACAACGTGCCGATATTGAAGCAGGAAAAATGAAAATTGAATGGGGCTCGCAAATTCGCAATTACGTGATGCATCCGTATAAATTAGTAAAAGATGTTCGTACCGGACATGAAACCAGTGATGTAGATGCTGTAATGAATGGTGAAATCGACTCTTTTCTTAAAGCGTATCTAATGATGATGGGGCAAAAAGAATCGGAATAATTAGAGAGCTGTTTGTAATGCGTCGCTTAAGCAATTAAACGCAATCTACTAAATACCCATTTCGATTTGAAAACGAAAATACCAATTGTTTTTTTCATTGCCATTTGCGTAATTCAAAACATCATAAGTAAATTCGGTTTGGAGTTTAAAGGCATGTTCCCATATATATTTGGTTAGTCCAATTGTGTATTCTTTTGTATTGGGTACAATATCATGAATATCCATTCCAACTTTTTGAAGGGAATAACGTGCTATAATTTCATAATTGGATTGTGTAATATAACTTAATTGATAGTCAAAACCATTCCCAACAAACACATAATTCGATTGTGTTAAATCTAATGGATTGTATGTTATTGCAGATTTATTAGTGGTTCTAGACATATAGCTAGCCATTGCTGCAAATCCATTATACTTTAACATACCGTCTATTAAAACAGATTTTAAAGTACGTTGCTCAAACAAATCTACACCTAGCTGTCCTTGGGAACGCTGCGCATGGTTATTTTGTTGAAAAGCTCCAGATAATAATAGTTTTGGCTTTTTTTCTCGAAACAAATCACCTTCAAAATTGGTTCCGTCTTTGATAAATGATCCAAAAGGCATTACTTCAACTTTTCCCGTATAAGCTAAGCCCGTATCGTGACCATTGGTAGTATTTCTTCCTTCTCCCGTGGATACAGCTGCTTTAAAATTGTACGAAAAACGATCCTTAAATTCATTTATATTGTGAATTTGAAAGCCAAAATCCCGATCAATATTAAACCGAGCATTATTGATGGAACGATCCGTGAGCTGTAAAGCACCTGATGAATTTATACGTTGTCGGTTTCCGGGTAATTTAGTCTGTCCAAAACTATAATTCCAATGAGCATTGGGTCTATACATAACTACTGCATCGCGAATAATATTATAATTATCCCCCTCAGAAATCGGACCCGTATCACCCGGAGCAAAAGATAATTGCATAACATATAAAAACTTGGGATTCCCTACAAAACCATCAAAACGCAAGCGGAGCCGTCGGATTTGCCAATCGTTCCCCCCTGTTTCATCCTCGTTTTTAATAAAGGAAACTCGGTTTTGTATTCGGAATCGTATGTTTAATTGAAATAAACTATCGGGAGCTGTTAACCCTAATCCCTTGCCAAAATTATAGTACGGCAACATCGATAAATGCAAATCATTATCGTTTTTGTTTTTTTCAAGTGAAATTTGGGCTTGTGATAAAAAACTGAAAATCAACAAGAATCCAAGAATCAAAAATTTAATTTTCATAAGACTATAAACAAAAGGATTCTAGTTTATTTTATAAACTTAAACTGCAACTCAATTTAACATGATAACCAAAAAATACTGATGGCTAAAGAATTTATTTATAATAATAAATTGATAATCGCGTAGATTGCTGCAGCCATTAACGCAGAAACGGGTATCGTAAGAATCCAAGCCCAAAGCAAGTTGATTGTAACACCCCAACGAACGGCAGAAATACGTTTAGTCACACCGACACCAATAATCGACCCTGTAATGGTGTGCGTCGTAGAAACAGGAATTTTAAAATGTTCGGTCGAGAATAAGGTCAATGCTCCAGCAGATTCGGCAACAACGCCCTCAAATGCATTGACTTTAGTGATTTTGGAACCCATAGTTTTCACAATTTTCCAACCCCCACTCAACGTTCCTAATGCAATTACGGTGTAACAGGTTAAGGGGATCCATTCGGGCATCTGACTCTTAATTCCTTTGTCTTCATTGGGTAAAACGACTTGTAACCAATCGGGCATAGCAATTACCTCTTGGTGGGTCGTATTCAAATAAACGGCAACCGCGGCAGCTATAATACCCATTACCTTTTGTGAGTCATTTCCTCCATGCCCTAAACTAAATGAGGCCGAAGACAATAACTGCATTCGTTTAAGAATTGCTTCCGATTTTGAGGCTGAAAAACGACTGAAGAGTAAATTAAAAATAGCCAAACTATAAAATATGACCGCAACTAAAAGCCATTTGATGTTATGCGGCTCTGTTACCACTGACCAAAACGGACTTTCAAATCGAGGTTTTTCAATTTTATCATACCCTTTCATTACAGAATTAAGGAACCAAAAAACCAATGCCATTAAAGTTACTGTTAAAACTTTAGGACCAATTGCTTTTCTGGAAGAATACATCATCCATAATGAAATAAAATAGGAAATAATCATTCCTACTAAAGGAGCTAATACAATGAAGGATATCACCACAAAAACGCCACTTGGCAATAAATCCCCTTCTTTAGGCGCTTTATACCATGTTACAATCCCCCAACCAATATGCTCGATATCGGTAACTTTTCCAGAAAAACCATGAGCAATCGCCGCACCGGCAAAACCACCAATTAAAGTATGGGAGGAAGATGAAGGAATACCCTTCCACCAGGTTATTAAATTCCAAATAATTGCTGCTATAATACCGGCTAAAATTACCGTTAAATCGATACTACTTGTTTTGGCTGTTTTAGCAACGGTATCGGCAACACCAAATCCAAAAACCCAATAAGCCAAAAAATTAAAAAAAGCAGCCCAAAGCACCGCTTGAAAAGGAGTCAAAACTTTGGTTGCCACAATTGTTGCAATAGAGTTGGCTGCATCATGAAAACCATTGATGTAATCAAAACCAAGTGCTAAAACAATTATAAGAATTAAAAGTGTAAATTCCATCGAAACGCGGATTATGAATGTTTCACCGAAATTTGCTCCATCACATTGGAAACACTCTTGCATTTATCTGAAGCCATTTCTAAGGAAGACAAAACTTCTTTGTACTTGATGATATTTTTAGCATCGGTTTCATTCTCAAAAATATCGGCTACCGCACGATCAAAAACTGCATCAGCCTTACTTTCCAATTTATTGATTTTTATACAAGTTTCTTTAATTGCTCTTGGATTCTTTAAATCTTTCAATTCTCGAATCCCAACTTGAATCAATTGACAGGCCTCTAAATTAATTTCGGTTAATTTTCGTATCGACTTGGTGATTTTATCGACTTGATACAATCGAATACGACTTGCTGCACCGTGCATGTTATCAGCTACGTTATCAATGGCTTTAATCAAGGAATGGATATCTTCGCGATCAAAAGGGGTGATAAAATTACGACTCAACTCCAAATGGGTTTTATGAGCGATATCTTCAATTATTGCTTCAAGTTCTTCTACTTTTTTAAACAACTCTTCTCGTTCATTTTTTGGTGCATTCACTGCATCATGCAACGTATATGCCATTATAGTTAACAACTCAGAGGCTTTTTCAAAAAGCGGAAAGAATTTTTTATCCTTTGGAACAAAAAACTGAAATAAACTATTTAAGGTCATTTTAATTATTTTAACATGGCAAAAATAAACCTAAAAAATTAATATAGCATTAATAAATAAACAAATCCCGGTTATTTTTTACATTAATTTAACATGGTGCTTCACGCTTATTTTGTTCCTGTGGATTCGTTTTCGTACTTTAGCAACTCAAAAAATAGTGAACACCCTATGGACTTAAACTTCAATAAAAACGAAGACCACAATAAACTTTTACTCGCAGATCTCAGGCAAAAATTTGCCAAAGTTAAACTTGGTGGCGGCGAAAAACGTATTGAAAAATTGCATGTCGAAGGCAAAATGACCGCTCGAGAACGAATTGATTATTTGTTGGACCAATCTTCATCATCTATTGAAATCGGTGCGTTTGCCGGTGAGGGAATGTATAGTGAACACGGCGGATGTCCTTCAGGTGGAGTTGTGGTTAAAATCGGTTATATAGCAGGAAAACAATGTATTGTGGTAGCCAATGATGCTACTGTAAAAGCAGGAGCTTGGTTTCCAATCACGGGCAAGAAAAACTTGCGTGCACAAGAAATCGCTATTGAAAACCGACTACCTATAATTTATTTGGTAGATTCTGCAGGGGTATATTTACCAATGCAGGATGAAATTTTCCCTGACAAGGAACATTTTGGACGTATTTTCCGCAATAACGCAATCATGAGCAGTATGGGAATTACCCAAATTGCTGCCGTTATGGGAAGTTGTGTTGCGGGTGGCGCTTATTTACCCATTATGAGCGACGAAGCCCTTATTGTTGACAAAACAGGAAGTATTTTCTTAGCTGGAAGTTATTTAGTTAAAGCTGCTATTGGTGAAAATATTGACAACGAAACCTTAGGAGGTGCAACAACCCACTGTGAAATCTCAGGAGTGACCGACTATAAAGCCAAAGACGATAAAGATGCATTAGACCGCATTCGAAGTGTAGTTGGCAAAATTGGAGACTATGAAAAAGCGGGGTTTAACCGAATTAAATCGGAAAAACCAGCATTAGAACCGAATGACATTTACGGTATATTGCCTAAATCGCGTTCTGATCAATACGATATGATGGAGATCATTAAACGTTTGGTTGATGAATCGAAAGTGGATGAATACAAAGCAGGATATGGCCAATCGATCATTACTTGCTATGCGCGTATAGACGGATGGGCTGTTGGAATTGTAGCCAATCAACGTACAGTTTCTAAAACTAAAAAAGGAGAGTTGCAATTTGGTGGTGTCATTTATTCGGATAGTGCTGATAAAGCAACCCGATTTATTGCCAATTGTAACCAAAAGAAAATTCCTTTGGTTTTCCTTCAAGACGTTACCGGATTTATGGTGGGTTCCAAAAGTGAACATGGGGGAATTATTAAAGACGGCGCAAAAATGGTGAATGCGGTTTCCAATTCGGTAGTTCCGAAGTTTACCATTGTGGTAGGAAATTCTTATGGTGCAGGCAACTATGCCATGTGTGGAAAAGCCTACGACCCCCGTTTAATTGCTGCTTGGCCTAGCGCTGAATTGGCTGTAATGGGTGGCGCACAAGCCGCTAAAGTATTGATGCAAATCGAAGCGGCATCGCTAAAATCTAAAGGCGAGGTTGTAGATGCGCAAAAAGAACAAGAATTGTTTGATAAAATTAAAGCCCGATATGATGCCCAAGTTTCACCATATTATGCAGCAGCTCGTTTATGGACTGATGGCATTATTGATCCATTAGACACCCGAACCTGGATTTCTATGGGAATTGAAGCGTCTGACCATGCTCCTATTGAAAAGAAATTCAATTTGGGGGTGATTCAAGTTTAACTCTAAAATAAAAATAGAAGGTTGTACGAAAATTCCATTTAAAATAAGACTGAACTCCTCCCCTTTTTTAGTTCTGTTTTTCTTAATATCAATTGTAAATTTCGTTTGCAAATCGCTAGTTTTTTCTATTTTGAAGCACATAAAACCTGATTTATTTCAAAAATTCACTGCTCCTTTTTCTGAATATCCAATTCCGAAAGAATTTACGTTTCCTTTTTTTTACGAACCTCACGCGTTAAGTATTGAAGCAGCGCGTTTGCTCCAACAGTATTTGAAAGTTCAAAAGGATTTTGAACACAATTTTGGACTGCAAAAAGAACAGTCAGGAATGGTGATTGGAAAAATGTTTGGCGTTTTAGTGGTGCAAAATGAGGTCGGTGAATTAGGCTTTTTGTGGGCTTTTTCAGGAAAACTAGCCGAACAAAACCACTGGCCAAAATTTGTACCTACGGTTTATGACATGCTGCAGGATAATGGATTTTTTAAATCCGAAGAAATTATTTTAAACGAACTCAATTCTAAAATAGAAATTCTCGAGAAATCTATTGATTACAATACCTTACGTGAAGTGTTAACTAAAACCATTCATGAAACTCAAGAAGCGGTTGAGTCCTACAAGCAAACCATCAAAAACAATAAAAAAGTACGATCCAATTTTAGAGAAAACCATCCAAATTTAACTGATGAGCAAACCCTAAAGTTGATTCAAGAAAGTCAACTCGAAAGCATACGCCTACGGCAATTGCAATTGGATTGGAAAACAAAAATAGATTTGATTTCAACAGAACTAGCTCAATTTGAGCAGCAAATCAATGCATTAAAAGACGAACGTCGCAACCGTTCCGCTGCCTTACAACAACAATTGTTTTCTGAATATGCCTTTTTAAATCAATACGGTGAAACCAAAAGTTTGCAAACTATTTTTAATGGAAATCCTCCCGCAGGTGCAGGTGAATGTGCAGCACCAAAACTGCTCCATTATGCATTTCAAAACAAATTAAAACCATTGGCAATGGCTGAATTTTGGTGGGGACAATCGCCAAAGTCAGAAGTCCGAAAACACGGTCAGTTTTACCCCGCATGTACCGGAAAGTGCGAACCTATTCTTAGACACATGTTGGATGGAATACCATTAGAAAAGAATCCGTTTCTTATAAATTTAGGGGCCAATAAACCAATGAAAATCCTGTATGAAGACCATTGGATTATAGCCGTTAGTAAACCAACCGATCTTCTTTCCACTCCTGGGAAAGCAATTGCTGATTCGGTCTACACGCGAATAAAATCAATGCGACCCAACATCAGCGGACCAATAATTGTGCATCGATTAGATATGGCAACTTCAGGCATATTGCTGTGCGCAAAAGATGTAGACACCTATAAAATCCTGCAATACCAATTTATTAAAAGAAAAATTCAAAAGAAATACACAGCGCTACTAGAGGGTGTCATTATCCAAAATCAAGGCACAATTAATCTACCTCTTGTTCTAGACATTGATAATCGTCCCTTTCAAAAGGTTTGTTTTGATCTGGGAAAACTAGCAGTTACAGAATGGAGAAAAATAAGCGAAAGTAAAGGGCAAACTTTAGTTGAATTTAAGCCCATTACCGGTCGCACCCATCAACTTCGAGTTCATGCAGCACATCATTTAGGACTAAATTGCCCCATTGTTGGTGATGACTTATACGGTACGCAATCAGATCGACTCTATTTGCATGCACAATCACTCACCTTTTGGCATCCGCATGAGAAAAAAGAAATTACCCTAAACTTACCTGCACCGTTTGCCTAATTTTAGTAAGTTTGACAAAACAACTCCAACAGCATGAAGAAAATTCTCTTGGTTTCATTCATAGCGCTTTGTTTTTCTACATTGGCGCAAAATAAACCTTCACGCAAAGATTCCTTAATGGGTGGATTTAGTAAAGAAAGAACCTGTTTTGATGTGAAGCATTATGCGCTTGATATTTCGATTGACCCTGATAAAAAACAGATTATTGGTAGCAATACCATTCTTTTTGAAATCGTGCAAAATACCCAACGTATTCAATTGGACTTATTTGCCAATATGGAGGTTGATTCCATTTTATGGAACCACCAAAAACTAAACTATCGTAGAGAATTTAATGCTGTTTTTATTGATTTTCCAAAAAAACTGGGCGCAAAAACGAAACATCAATTGAAGTTTTATTACCAAGGCAGCCCGCTAATTGCCAAAAGAGCGCCCTGGGATGGTGGTTTTGTATTTACAAAAGACAAGAATAACCGACCATGGATTGCAGTCGCCGTGCAAGGTACTGGTGCAAGTTTATGGTATCCTGTTAAGGACGGGCAAAGTGATGAGCCCGATTCGGGAGCGACGATTCGAGTAGCTGTACCCAATGGATTAATGAATATTTCTAATGGAAAATTTATGGGCTCTACTCCGCTATCCAACGGCTATACCCGCTGGGATTGGGAGGTTGTAAATCCGATTAATAATTATGACATCACAGTAAATATTGGTTATTATGTCCCAATTATTGATCGTCTGGGCGACTTGGATCTTACCTATTATGTATTGGACTACAATCAGTCGCGTGCTGTGAAACACTTTGAAGAAGTAAAACCCATGCTCAATTGTTTCCAATCTAAATTTGGACCCTACCCCTTCCAAGCAGATGGTTATAAATTGGTTGAAACTCCATATTTAGGCATGGAGCACCAAAGTGCAATTGCCTATGGAAATCGGTTTTTAAAAGGGTACTTAGGATCTGATCTTTCGGGAACCGGAGTAGGATTATTATTTGATTTTATTACCATACACGAAAGTGGCCACGAATGGTTTGGCAATAGCATCACTTCACGCGATATTGCCGATATGTGGATTCATGAAGGATTTACGCAGTATAGCGAATTGGTTTTTATTGAATGTCAGTTTGGTTATGAAAAAGCAATGCAATATGGCAAGGGCTTGCAAGGAAATGTCCTAAATGATCGTCCAATTATTGGACCAAAAGGCGTAAATACTGAAGGCTCGGGTGATATGTACCCCAAAGGAGCATTACTCTTAAACACAATGCGCCATGCATTAAATGATGACTCCAAATGGTGGGCAATACTCTTAAACTATTGCAATACGTTTAAACACAAGATTATTGATACAGCAACGGTTTTGGATTTTTTTAATCAGCAAACCGGCATTGATTGGACCCGTGTTTTTGAGCAATATTTACAGAAAACCAAAATCCCCGAACTACAAATTCGTGTATCGGAGCAGCAATTGGAAGTGCGATGGAAGTGTGAAACATCGGATTTTACAATGCCTGTCATCCTAGATGTAAAAGGAAAAAAAATAAGGATAGTACCCAAAAATTCATGGACAAAAACAGCCATTCCATCAGAAAACGCAAAAGAGGCTATTGTTGATTCAAGTCGGTTTTATATAACTGTTGCCTATTTTTAAGTTAGCAACTGTATACGACACGAAGGAATTAATGGATTAAATCAGCAGTAGCTTTGCGTATAATTTTACCATTGGCAGTTTCTTTAAAATGCGCAACAAAGTAGATCGATTTTGGACGTTCGTACTTATCTAAATGGTCAAAAATTCGATTGTCAATTGGATATTCTTCGCCTTCTACAACCAATACTACTTTTTCGCCAAGCGAAGCATCTTCCATTGAAGCAATAAAAAAGCGCTGCGGAATTTTACCTTCTAATTTTTGCTCTACCAATTCGGGCATTATTTTTACACCACCGCTATTAATGACATTATCAATTCGGCCAAGGAATCGGAATTGATTTTCATTAATTAATTCAACAATATCATTGGTAACAACCGTTTCTTCAGCGATAATATGTGGAGCATGAATAACCAAACAATTACGTTCATCATAAGATAATGTAACATGAGGCAAAACCGTAAATTCTTTTGCGCCTATTCGTTTGGCTGCTATATGGGTAATCGTTTCAGTCATACCATAGGTTTCATAGGCCTCAGTTGGCAATTGCATTAATTGCTGTTCTAATGTTGCATTGATACGTGCACCACCAATGATAAGTTTTTTTACCATAGGTAATTTTTGCAACGAATTTTGGGCTTGTAAAGGAACCATCGCTACAAAATTATAGGTTTCCTCCAATTGATCCATCGGGTGTGACGTTGGGGCAACATAATCTAAATCCAAACCAAGTACGATAGAACGAATCAACATCATTTTACCGGCAACATAGTGTACCGGAAGACAAAGTAATGCGCGATCACCAGGCTTTAGATCAAAAAAAGTACCCGTTGCCAATGCCGAATTAACCATGGCTTGTTTCGCTACCGAAATTAGTTTGGGAACTCCAGTCGAACCTGACGTTTGCATTTCAATGAAGGGTTTCTCATCAAACCAATCCAATAAAAAATCACCTACCGGTTTTTCAAATTCTTCGCCTTCTTTAATAAAACTGTACGCAACCCGACAAAGATCATCCTTATCCAGATGGAATCCATTCAATTTAAATTGATTGTGAACATTTTGGTAAGTTGAATTCATAGTTAAGTTATTTTTTAATTTGGGGAATATCTGGAACTGAAATAGGCCCTGTTAAACGTAATTTCCAATCGGACCATCGGTAAATTTTAGCAAACAATAGTACCAACAAAGGATAAAATATAAATAACGGCAAAAACAGCTCCATACTCAATGATGGCTTAGCTGTATCGCGAAAAAGCGCATAAGTTTGTAATGCCGAACTATCGGTTGTAACCAACAATGCTGTCATTAAGTTATTCGCCGCATGAAATCCTAACGCTAATTCCATTCCATTATCCATCAGTGTGATAATTCCCAAAAACAAACCGGTTCCAATGTAATATAACAACACAATACAGCCCATTTCTTGCACCTCTGGATTGGCAATATGAAGCACTCCAAACAAAAAAGAAGTCCAAAACAAAGGAAACCATCGATGGGGATGCAACTGAGCAAACCCCTGCATTAAATACCCTCGAAACAAGTACTCTTCTAAAGAAGTTTGTATGGGAATCATAACAATTGCGATTAAAGCCAATACTGCAAATCGACTGGGTTGAAAATTCCACGTTAATGTAGAAGCTGCATCATAAAATGAAATGAGGGTAATACTTACGGTGACGATACTCCATATTCCAAAGGCTACAAAAAAGCGTTTCCAATCAAATTGAAGTCGTGCTGTGGTAATTTCAATTAATTTTTGTTTATGCAAAAACCGGATAACCCCCAAAAAGGCTACAAAAGCAAAGACAAAGGTTAGCAACATTAAAAACAAAGACCAATTCAAATCCAACAGTCCCACCATTTCCTGCATCGAATTAGGAAAAGGTTTGTCTTGTTGTAATGCAGCACCGAGAACTGCCAACGAAAACGGAATTTGCCCAATAAATGAGGCTGAAATGACAATAAATGAACCTAAAACATACCAACCAAAACGGGTGGATTTTGTAACACCAAAGAGTTGCTGCATAACCTATAAATATTGAAGCAATTTACTTAATTTAGCTTAATAAATAAACATCATGATTACAATTTATCACAATCCCCGTTGTGGAAAATCGAGAACCTGTGTTATGCATTTCGACACGTTGAACGTTCCCTATACAGTGGTGCGGTATTTGGAGCATCCGCTCACCGAAGCCGAACTCAAAAAGCTGTTGAACTTATTAGCCATTCGACCGATTGATTTAGTTCGAACCAAAGAGAAAATCTGGATCGAACAGTTTCAAAACAAAATTATGTCAGACGACGCAATTATTCAGGCAATGGTACATTACCCTATTCTTATCGAACGACCAATTGTGATTAACAATGATAAAGCCGTAATCGCTCGACACTTAGAGCTCATTCAAGAAATCCTTTAATTTTATTAACAAAACTTTATGAAACTACGTTAACCCTTAGCGTAATTTTGCAAGTCAACAGGAAAGACATAATTGATACATGAAAATTTTAAAAATTGTATTCGCGATTACCTTACTATTCAAAGGTTTATCGGGTTATACACAAAACCCCAATCTACGCACCAACGGTGGAAATCGCTTAAAAGTCACAGGCAGGGTAATTGCAAAATCCAACAATCAACCTTTAGAATATACTGAAATTCGCTTCATCGACGAATCGAATAAGACGGTTAACGGGGGTTTAACTGATGCTAAAGGAAATTTTTCAATAGACGTCCCGGAGGGAACCTACACTATTAATGTAGAGTTCCTTTCATTTAAACCTCTTGTCATTACCTCTAAGGTTATTAAAACGAATACCGATTTAGGCGAAATTAGCTTAGAAGATGAAGCGACTCAATTGAAAGAAGTTGTAATTCGCTCAGAAAAAACAACCGTTGAGATTAAATTAGACAAAAAAGTCTACAACGTCGGACAAGATTTAATGGTTAAAGGTGGAACGGTGAGCGATGTTTTAGACAATATCCCTTCTGTAGCTGTTGATATAGATGGTACAATTAGCTTGAGGGGAAATGAAAATGTAAAGATTTTAATTGATGGTCGTCCGACAAATGCAATTAGCATTAATGATGCCCTTCGGATGATACCCGCTGATGCCATCGATAAAGTTGAAGTAGTTACCAACCCTTCTGCACGGTATGATGCCGAAGGTGGTGGTGGTATTTTGAACATCCTTCTTAAAAAAGGTAAAACCAATGGTATTAATGGTACCCTTATTGCCACAACAGGCGCACCCGATAATCATGGCTTAACGGGTACATTAAACTACAAAACCAATCAGTTTAATATGTTTACGAATCAAGGATACAACGATCGAAATAATCCTGGAACGGTCAATGTAGATAACACGTATAATGCCACTGGAAATAAACTTATTGACGCTAGGGAAACCGACCGATTTAGCAAAGGGTATAATGGGAATTTTGGTTTTGATTGGTTTTTAGACAAAAGCACTACATGGACCAATTCGATCAATTACCGACGTAATACAGGGAGAAATATTGACGATGTTGATTTTACGTATTTTGACAATTCCTCAAATTTTCTGGGAGCTGATTACCGAAATAATAATGAAGATTCAAAAAGCGAGAATATCGAATACAACTCAAATTTTGTAAAAAAATTTAAACGGGATGGTCACAAATTAACGGCCGATTTTTCGGTTTCCAAAAACAATGATGACAACTTTGCAGCTATTGACTATTTTCGCTACAGTACCAACACCAATGGTTTGGATAACTCGAGTATTATACAGCGACAAAATCGTTTACTCCTTCAGACGGACTATGTTTTACCCTTTGGAAAAGAAAGTCAGTTTGAAGCTGGATATCGAGGAAATTTCACCGATTTGAATAGCGACTATGCGGTATTTAATAACGGAATTTTAAATACATCATTTACAAACAATATCGATTATATTGAAAACGTAAATGCGTTGTACCTGCAATTGGGGAGTAAAATAAATCATTTTTCGTTTTTAGCGGGTCTTCGTTATGAAGCATCGGATATCGAAATCAACCAATTCACGCAAAACATTTTTAAAAATAAAAAATACGGTAATTTCTTCCCTTCTGCTACCATTGGCTATGAAATGAATTCAAGTTCTTCGATTTCAATCAACTATAGCAAACGAATCAATAGACCACGTGGGAGAGAAATTAATCCTTTTTCCAGTTATTCTAGTAACATTAATATTTTTCAGGGGAATCCTGATTTAGATCCTTCGTTGACGGATGCAATTGATATCGGTTATTTAAAAAAATGGGACAAATTAACCTTCAGTACTTCAGCTTATTTTAACAAGACTTCCAATACGGTACAAATGATTCGAAAACCAAATGGCGATGTGGTCGATGGTGTTCCTATTATTATTACTACTCCAACAAATATTGCGGATGAATTTCGTAGTGGTTTTGAATTTACATTCAATTATACACCATACAAATGGTGGAAAATCAACACTAACTTCAATTTCTTTCGCCAACAAACCAAAGGACAGTATTCGTATACGCTAGGTGCGCAAGACTTTGTAATTAACTTTGATCGAGCAACCAATACCTGGTCTTCACGTATTACCTCAAAAATCACTTTACCCGGCAAAATTGATTGGCAAACAAACGCCAATTACAATGGCGAACAAACCACAGCTCAAGGGAAAGTTTTAGGGATTTTTGGAATGAACCTAGCTTTCAGCAAAGATATTTTAAAAGACAAAGGAACCTTGGCGCTCAATGTAAATGATGTTTTTAATTCGCGTAAACGCAGAATGTATACCTATACTGAAACGGTCGATTCATATGCTGTTATGCAATGGAGGGTTCGACAAATAACGGTATCCTTTACCTACCGATTCAACAAATCGAAAAACGATAAAGATGAAAAACGATCTAAACGTAATGGTGAAGAATCTGAAGGTGGCGATTTCTAAACTACAAATCAGTATTGCATAAAAAAAAGTCCCGATTTCGGGACTTTTCTATTAAAACAGCGTATGTTACGCTTGCTCTAATGCTTTTTTCTCTTTTCGTTCTTGCAACAACTCTCGAGTTGTGCCATACACCCAATAAAATACAAAGTGTACTAAAAAAATCATCAACCAAAAACCGGTTGTGAAAATCATCAAGAAAAGAAGAAAACCTAGGTACTGTTGAAATTCAAACATTGTTTTCGCGAATAATTTGTGAATTCAGTCCAAAAATACAGCAATAAATTGATATGACCAATAGTTCTGAAAGAATTATTAACTGTGTTATAAACACTAGTACCACTTTTTTTTCTTAAAATAATAAATCATACCCATCAAGAGCAGGGCCATCACACCCAATGTGATAAAATATCCATAGTGCCAATTCAACTCAGGCATGTTATCAAAGTTCATTCCATAAATCCCCACAATAAAGGTTAGCGGCATAAAAAAGATAGAAACCACAGTAAGCGTTTTCATAACTTGATTCATTTTCTGACTTTGGGACGCAAAATAAAAATTGGAGGCACTTTCCAATGTTGCCATATCATAATCAATCTGCTCCAAGAGCTCTAATGACTTTTGATGTAATCGTTCAAAGAATGTGTAATTTTGAGGCTCAATCGAATTAAAAACATTGTCATCTTTAATGGATTTTATCGCATATAACGAATCCCGTAATGGAATAATTGATCGTTTTATAAAGTTATAATTATCCCGATGTTTTTCAATCTGCTCAAGTATTTCAGGCGTACCACCCAACTTCGATTGATTAATTAAGTTTTCAACCTTATCTTCTTCATTTTCAATTGTTATGTAAAAATTTTCCATAACCGCATCCAACATCAAATAAAGCAAATAATCTGCACCTTTTTCACGCACTATTCCCGAGTGGGTGCGTAAGCGTTCCCGTAAATGTGAAAAGAAATCCGATCGTTTCTCCTGAAAAGAAACCAAGATATTTTTCTTTAATAAAAAGCTAATCTGCTCAACGGTAATGTTGTCAGAATGTTCAACTGGCAAGAGTGATTTAATACTAAAAAACAACACTTCATGGTATTCCTCCAATTTGGTTCGTTTGGTCGTATTCATAATATCGGCCATCATAAAATTGTCAACTTTTAAAAAGTCGCCGATCTCTTGTATGACAGCAATATCATTTAAACCATGAACATTCAACCAATTAATTCGCTCAAGCACTACAGTACTTTGTATAGCTTGAACTTTAAATTTTTCAAATTCAGTAAGGTCTTTATTGTCATAAACAAACAATTGGATTTCAGTGATCGTATTTTTATGACTTCCTGTATACTCCATATTTGTTGGTTGTACCTTTCGCCCTTTTTTATATTTTATCTTTCGCACGGGATTTGAATTTGGAATAAAGTTAGAAATTATTCCTATTAAACTGTATTTTTACGAAAAATATCCCTGATGCGCACACTAATTACCAACATTAAGGAACTCCTTCAAGTGAGAGAACCCGGCATCCTCAAAGTTTCTGGTGAAGAAATGGCCATACTCCCCTCGATCAACAATGCATTTCTACTCATTGAAGACGGAATTATCATTGATTTTGGTACGATGGACCAATGCACAATCACAAATTCCGATTTAACTATTGACGCTACAGATCGAACGGTTTTACCTTCGTGGATTGATAGCCACACGCACTTAGTATATGCTGGAAATCGAGTACAAGAATTTGTGGACCGTATCAACGGACTTTCCTATGAGGCTATTGCAAATCGTGGAGGAGGCATCCTTAATTCTGCCAAGCGTTTAAACGAAACACCTGAAGAGCAATTGTATGAAGAATCCAAATTGCGTTTAGAAGAAATAATTCGTCAAGGTACTGGAGCCGTTGAAATAAAGTCGGGATATGGCTTGACCGTAGAAGGCGAATTGAAAATGCTTCGCGTAATTCAACGTTTGCGAAACAATTATCCCATAACAATTAAAGCCACTTTTTTAGGTGCTCACGCATTTCCGCTTGCCTACAAAAATGACCACAACGGTTATTTGGATGTAATAATAAACGAAATGCTGCCCAAAATTGCTGCAGAAAAGCTAGCCGATTTTATAGATGTTTTTTGTGAAAGTGGTTACTTTTCTGTTGAGGAAACCATTCGCTTGATGGAGGCAGGTAAAGGTTTCGGACTACAGCCTAAAATCCATGTAAATCAATTTACAGCAATAAATGGAATTGCAGCAGCAGTTCAACATAATGCATTATCTGTAGATCACCTTGAAATTGTGACCGCAGAAGATATAGCGGTTTTAAAAGATTCGGCTACCATGCCAGTTGCTTTACCTTCCTGTTCTTTTTTTATCAGTATACCCTACACACCCGCAAGGCAGTTACTGGATGCCGGACTACCACTAGCTATTGCATCTGATTTTAATCCCGGCACGACACCATCTGGAAATATGAATTTTGTGGTTGCTACGGCATGTATTAAAATGAAAATGACTCCAGAAGAAGCAATTAATGCGGCTACTTTAAATGCCGCTTATGCTATGGGAATAGCAACAACGCATGGAAGCATCACCCGAGGTAAAAAAGCTAATATTCTAATCACCGAACCAATTGCTAGTTTTTATGAACTTCCGTATGCTTTTGGATCCAATCGAATTGAAAAAATACTCCTAAATGGAACGATTGTAAAATAGAAAAAGCTTGGAGATGACCAAGCTTTTATCTGTAAAATCATAGAACAACTATCGAAGCGTGAAACTTGTTTTTGAAACCAATTCACCTTTGTCGAATATATTGACGTAATACGATCCTTTTTCAAATTTTTTGCCTGGTAAATCTTGTGAAACATTTACCGTTTTATTCTCATATTTAACTTTAGCTTGGAAGCTGTAGGTTAAAGATTGGGAGCCAAAAGTAAGCGTTTCTTTATCTCCTAGAACATTATTTTTTGCATCAATAACTTGAACATAATAGGTTTTATCACCAGATTTTGCAACAGCATTTTCAGCAATAGTAAAGCTAATTTTTAAAACATCAGCACGGCTCGCCTTATCGGTTTCAATCTGTTTACCCGAACTGCGTTGCTTAAATGCAATCGTTTTTAAATTAAGTATTGAAAGTTTAGAAGCTTTTTCAATAGTTTTAGACAACTCCTCATTTTGACCTACCAAAACTTGATTGTAATTTTTTGAATCTTGTAAGACAACATTGGTACTGTCTAAATCTTTATTCAATTTTTTATTTTCACCTTTAAGCACTTCTACTTCAAGCATTAATGATTTCATTTTAGCCTCCATAGCTTTCAATTGCTCTTTGTATTTTCGAATCGCACTTGCATCACCTTTCGCTTTTTCAATTTGCACCATCAATTTCATTACTTTTTCACGTTCGGCGATTAACTCATCGGATAATGAAGTGTTTTCGGCAATAGCCGTATCATACGTTGACTTCAATTCTTGAAGTTCCTTTAAAATGTTTTCTTTTTCAGTTGAAACGGAAGCCACTTTAGTTTCAAGATTTTGAGCGGCAGTGGTAAGTTTAAAAATATAAAACAAACTACCAAGCAATAACAAGACAAGTACTAAAATAATTGCCTTTAACGAATTGTTCTTTTGATTTTCCATAACAAAAAGGATTTGTATTTCAACAAATTTAATAATTATAAATTCTACAACGATGGTTTTGGGAATTATATTATTTTTGGGTATTAACTTTTTTTATGGAACATCTACTCCGCTTCACGCAAAAGGACCTTTCTAAAATCACCAATCACCGAAGTGGTGAGGTAAAATTTGGCGAAAAAATGCAACTCATTCCAGAAGGAGAAGATATTACCCAATTTTTAAAAAATTCAAAAGCAGAATTTGTTCTTCTCGGAATTCCAGAGGATATTGGAGTGCGCGCTAATAATGGTAGATCGGGTGCAGCTACTGCTTGGGAAAGCGCCATAAAAAGTATTGCTAATATTCAGCATAACCGGTTTTGCAAAGGTTCACAAATCATAGTATTGGGAACGTTGGATACGGCTACATTTAATCAAGAAGCCGAGGGTTTGTGTTTTGATAGTACTCCTGACCGAAAAAAATTCAGCGAGATTGTTTCCAAAATCGATCGAGAAGTTGCCCATATCATCACTACAATTGTTCAATGCGGAAAAACACCAATAATAATAGGCGGTGGCCACAATAATGCGTACGGAAATATCAAAGGATCCGCGTTGGCATTTGGAAAACCAATTAATGCGATTAACCTAGATGCCCATTCTGATTTTCGAATTATGGAGGGACGGCACAGCGGCAATGGGTTTTCGTATGCATTTGAAGAAGGCTTTCTTAAGAAATATTTTATTTTTGGTTTACACGAAAGTTACACCTCTAAAAATGTCTTGGACCAACTTAAATCACTCAAGGAAAAAATCCAATACAACACCTATGATGCCATCAAAGTGAGGGGTGAAAAAGAATTTCGTTTAGAAATGCAAATAGCCTATGATTTTATTAAATCTGATGCCTACGGAATTGAAATTGACCTAGATGCACTTCCGCTAGTACCCAGTAGTGCCATGACTCCAAGCGGCTTTTCCGTTGAAGAAGTCCGCCAATTTATTTATTTTTTCGGGAAACATCAGAATGCTTGTTATTTACATATTTGTGAAGGTGCTCCTGCTCTAGATACCGTAACAAACAACCACATGGTTGGCAAACTTATTGGGTATTTGATGACCGATTTTATTAAAGCAAAAAATGGTTTGGATTAAAAAGCAATTATCTTTGCATTTCCTTTCAATAGATTGAGGGAAGTTTTCACATGACATTTAACGACTTACAATTACTTCGAAATATTCAACAAGCATTAGCTGAAGAAGGATATGAAGCACCAACACCTATACAACAACAAGCGATCCCGATAATTAAAGAGGGGATTGATTTGGTTGGATGTGCGCAAACAGGAACCGGAAAGACTGCAGCCTTTGCCATACCAATTATCCATCAAATACATCCTATTGTAGGTTCGGCAAAAAAACGCAAAAACATTCGTGCCTTAGTCATTACACCTACGCGTGAATTAGCGATTCAAATCCAAGAAAGTTTTGAAACCTATGGACGCTATACCAATATTGTATCTACGGTTATTTACGGAGGTGTTAGTCAGGTTCCACAAGTAGACCAACTCAAACGCGGAGTAGATGTACTCATTGCAACGCCAGGTCGTTTGTTGGATTTACATAAACAAGGACACGTTAATCTGGATCATTTGCATCATTTGGTATTAGATGAAGCCGATTTAATGTTGGATATGGGCTTTATTAACGATGTAAAAAAAATCATCAAACTTACGCCCACAAACCGTCAAACGTTACTTTTTTCTGCAACCATGCCTTTACCAATTCGCGAATTGGCAGAAACATTTTTAACCCAACCCAAATATGTTACCGTAACACCCGTAGCTTCAACTGCCGAAAAAATAAAGCAGTATGTCTACAAAGTCGAAAAAGAAGACAAACGCAAATTATTACTTCAGATTTTAAATGAATATTCGGGCGCACAAATTTTAATTTTTACGCGCACTAAGCACGGTGCGGATAATGTGGTAAAATTTTTAAAAAAGCAAAACTTTACCGCTGAAGCCATACATGGTGATAAATCGCAAGGAGCCCGACAACGAGCTTTGGATCATTTTAAAAGTAAAGAAATCCAGTTACTAGCTGCGACCGATATCGCTGCACGCGGTATCGATATTGAAAGCTTACCCTTTGTGATCAATTTTGACATCCCAAATATTCCCGATACTTATGTGCACCGCATCGGTCGAACCGGACGTGCTGGCAATGAGGGATTGGCCATTTCTTTATGCGGTAAGGATGAATGGACCTACTGGTTGGCAATCGAAAAATTAATTCGTTTAAAAATTAAAGTTGTTGAAAACCATGAATGGGTTTGGAACGAAACAAAAGTAAATACATTACCAATTACGGAAAAAGGTGTACCCCAAAAAAAAGATTTTCGAAACAAGAAAAAAGGAAATGGTGGAAAGCATTTTTTTGGTAATCGATCGAAGAAAAAGTAAGCTTATTGCTCAATTAAATTGCCGATAACTTGAAAAAGCTTAGTAGATTCGAAAGGTTTAATTATAATATCATTAATCCCTACAGCGAGGGCTTGTTCGGTAATTTCTTGTTTATCAAAAGCCGTTAATGCAATTACCGGAGTTTGTATTCCTTTTTTTCGAATGAGTTTAGTAGTTTCAAAACCATTGATAATGGGCATATTGATATCCATTAATACAATATCGTAATGCTCATTTTCAAGCGCATCAATTGCAGCATAACCATTATCTAAAACGCTACATTTAAAATGATTGCTTTCCAAGATTTTTTTGGTTACTACTTGATTGATTTTGTTGTCTTCAACCACTAGTATTCGATACATTTGATTGGTCGATAAATCAACCTCTATATTATTAATAATTGCGTTCTTTTGACTTTCATCGGCCTCAAAAGAAATGGTAAACGAAAATGTCGTCCCCTTACCCACTTCACTCTCTAATGTTATCGAACTTCCAAATAATTCAACCAACCGCTGAACAATAGACAAACCCAATCCAGTACCTTGATAATCCCCTTCTTTACGTTCGATTTGAACAAACTTTTCAAATATTTTTTGTTGGTCCTCTGGAGCAATTCCTACCCCGGTATCGGATACTGAAAAATGAATATAGTGTTGGGTATCCTCGACATGGTCAAGTGTTGCAGCAACATGTACAACACCATCTTTGGTAAACTTCAAGGCGTTGCTAACCAAATTCATAAAAACTTGAGATAATCGCAATTTATCCCCAATTAAGAACTCTGGAATATTTGGATCGACAACCGTAACTAGTTGGTTATTGTTTTTCAACGCAATAAATTCAAGCGAATCGGCAATAGTATTGAGCTCATCCGATACATTAAATATCATACGTTCGAGGGCAATTTTATTTTCTTCAATTTTATTGATTTGCAATAAATCGTTTACTAAAGAGAGTAAATAACGCGCTGAAAATTTCAATGAATTCAAATGGGGACTATTCGCCAATTCTTTATGTTCGTCCAAAATAATTGTCGCAATCCCAACCACACCATATAAGGGCGTTCGCAATTCATGACTGATGGTTGATACAAATTGGCTTTTTAGTCGAGAAGCTTCTTCTGCACGATCTTTAGCAATTTGTAATTCGGCATAGGCTTCTTTTAATTCGGCAAAGGTTTTTTCTCGAAATAAATTATTTCGGTAGAGCGAGAATAATAGCATCAATAATATAATGAGGATAATCACAAACAAAAGCACAATCAGTTTGGACTCTTTGAGGTACTTGTCTTGTTGATTTTTTTCTCCTTCTATTTTATCAATTTGACGTTGGTATTCATCGATTTCGATTTGACTACTCGCTAATTTTACTTTTTTACGCCGTTCGTCATTGTAGACTTTTTCTTTTAAATTTTTATAAAGATTCTCGAAGTATAATGCTTGTTCGGTAGCGCCAATTTTTTTATAATGATTCGATAAGTCGTTGTAAACATCAATGATATAAACATCAAATAAGTTTCCTTTTTGACTTTTCCCCAAAAGCAATGCTTTTTTTAAATGCGCTTCAGCACGGTCATTTTGACCTAATGCGCTGTAATATGTTCCTAGGAGCGAATGAAAATGTAACGCGGCTTCTACATCTTTTGAACGTTTAATATAAGATTGAATGGATTGCACATACGCATAGCCCTCTTTGAATTTTTTCGCTTCAAAAAAAGCGCCAGAAATACTCAATTTTGCATACATTATCTCTATTGAGTCTTTGATTTTTTCTGCAAATCGAAGTCCTTCTTTGTAGTAAATAATACTCGAATTAAAATCATTTTTACGATACGAATAATAATTACCAAGATTATTATTAACCCAAATCAATACCGAATCATTTTGCCCTTTTTGGGCATACACCAAAGCTTTTTTGTAATACTTTAATCCCTTATCAGCACTATAAAACTCCTCTAAATTTAGCCCAATTAGATTATAGGCTTTTGCAATTAATACATCGCTATTTATTTTGTGAGCTTGGTCTAATGCCTTTTGCGAAAGACGTAACGATTTTTCTCCATTCAAATCATAAAATGCCTTTCCAGCTTGATCCAATGTTTTCTCAATAGACCGAATAGAATACTGTGCCAGAGTAAATACAGGCAATAAATAAATGACTAAAATAAAATACGTTCGCAAAAGAAATAAGTACTAAAAAAAGAGTCCCAATTTACATCAGGACTCTTCAAAGGTATTTAATTTCTAATTAACTTTTTATATTTAATTCGGGTAGGCGTAATTTCGGTACCTAATCGTTTTCTACGGTTTTCCTCGTATTCTGAGAAACCACCTTCAAAGAAATAAACCTGAGAATCGCCTTCAAAAGCTAATATGTGTGTACATACACGGTCTAAAAACCATCGGTCGTGGGAAATGATTACTGCACATCCCGCAAAATTTTCCAAACCTTCTTCTAAGGCGCGTAGTGTATTGATATCCAAGTCATTTGTAGGCTCATCCAACAACAAAACGTTACCCTCTTCTTTTAAGGTCATTGCTAAATGCAAACGGTTACGTTCACCTCCTGATAATGTATTGACTTTTTTATTTTGATCACTACCTCCAAAATTAAATCGCGACAAATAAGCTCTTGAATTGACTTGACGTCCGCCCATCATAATTAATTCTTGGCCGTCACAAAAGTTTTCCCAAATCGATTTATTGGGATCGATATTGGAATGCGTTTGATCAACATAAGCAATTTTAACGGTTTCACCTATCGAAAATTCGCCACCATCGGGCAGTTGCTCGTTCATTATCATTTTGAAAATTGTCGATTTCCCAGCACCATTAGGACCGATAATCCCCACAATTCCTGCTTGAGGTAGGGTGAAATTCAAATCTTCATACAATATTTTATCCCCAAAGGCTTTAGCCACATGATTGGCATTAATTACATTGGTTCCCAAACGTGGACCATTGGGAATATAGATTTCCAATTTTTCTTCCAAAGCCTTTTGGTCTTCATTCAATAACTTATCGTAGTTCTGCAAACGTGCTTTCTGTTTGGTTTGTCGTCCTTTAGCGCCTTGTCGTACCCAATCCAACTCACGTTCGAGTGTTTTGCGACGCTTCGATGCTACTTTTTCCTCTTGATCTAATCGTTTTCCTTTTTGGTCCAACCAAGAAGAATAATTCCCTTTCCACGGAATACCTTCGCCCCGATCTAATTCAAGAATCCAACCCGCTACATTATCTAAGAAATATCGGTCGTGTGTTACCGCAATCACCGTGCCCGCATAGTTTTGTAAATGTTGCTCCAACCATAATACCGACTCGGCATCTAAGTGGTTGGTGGGCTCATCCAATAACAAAACATCGGGTTGTTGCAACAACAAGCGGCAAAGTGCTACACGACGTTTTTCTCCACCCGACAAAACACTGATTGGTGTATCTGCCTCAGGTGTACGCAGGGCATCCATCGCAATTTCTAGTTTGGTATCCAATTCCCAAGCCCCTACTGCATCGATTTTGTCTTGTAATTCGGCTTGACGGTCCATGAGTTTTTGCATTTTATCAGCATCCTCATAAACTTCAGGCAACCCAAACATATCGTTAATTTTATTGAATTCATCCAATACCGCTACAATTTCGGCAACACCTTCACGAACAACTTCTATTACCGTTTTGGTTTCATCCAATTGGGGCTCTTGCTCTAAATATCCTACGGTATACCCTGGTGCAAAAACCACATCGCCTTGGTAATTTTTTTCAACTCCAGCAATGATTTTCAATAAGGTCGACTTACCCGAACCGTTAAGACCAAGAATACCAATTTTAGCTCCATAAAAAAAGCTTAGGTAGATATCTTTTAAAACTTGTTTGTTAGTACTCGAATAAACTTTATTTACACGAGACATCGAAAAGATGACTTTCTTATCGTCTGACATAGGGTTGATGATTTAATATTAATAAGAAACGGAATACCTATAACTCAATTGGTTAAAGAATACCCTCTAACTTAAAATTTATAATTTAAAATTCAAAATTTAAAAAAAAGCACACTACACTCTCCCTTTAAGCGAACTAAACACCCAGGCGTTGGCTAAAAAACCAACACCAACAGCTGCAAATCCCCAGCCGGCAACTTCGTTGTAGCGGAAGGCTCCCAACCCAATTAACAATAATCCCATTACAATCATTATTGTGGTGGCCCAAGCCAATACTGTATTTTTATTCATTGCTATTGTTTAGAGTTGTTTGATTTCGAATGCAAATATCGATAAAATCAATTAAAAATAGTCACCAAAAGTTCTTTCAGTAAATCACCATGTGTCAAATTACTTGCGCCAACACCTTTACTTTTAGCATCTATATCCCTTATTTTGGCCACTACAGCCGCAACTTTTTTCATAGGGAAATTACGTGCCGCCAATTCGTAATCTTTCACATAAAAAGGACTTACGCGTAATACTTTAGATACATTCCCTTGGCTTTTGTCCTTTAAGCCATGGTACTGCAACAATTGCGTAAAAAATGCAAACACCATCGAGGTCGTTACTACAAGTGGGTTTTCTTTCGGATTTTGAGTAAAATAATGTGCAATTCGATAGGCCTTTAACTGATTGCGTTCGCCAATTGCCGCGAGT
>Ga0315905_10001260_pt1 | contig 27182 bp, 23 predicted proteins | sample LakEriMetagenome_5_FD_203522 | JGI IMG/M metagenome (GOLD analysis project Ga0315905, IMG submission 203522) | Freshwater fungal communities from buoy surface, Lake Erie, Ohio, United States - Buoy 4 MA121 | ecosystem: Environmental > Aquatic > Freshwater > Lake | place: USA: Lake Erie, Ohio...
GAATTGGTGCTTCGACTCTCGCGCATGAAGTTCACCGTCGCCGAGGTCCCGATCCGGTTCAAGGAGCGCGAACACGGGACGTCGAAGATGTCCGGCCGGATCATCGCCGAGTCGATGTTGCTGGTGAGCCGCTGGGGAATCACCCACCGCGTGCGTCGGTTGGTGGCGGCGATTCGTCGCGACTGACGTCAGCGGTCGAGCAGGTTCTTCAGGTACTTGTCGCCGACGGCCGAGTATCGAACGATGCAGTAGATCGCCCGCACGCCGTCACGCCAGCCGATCTTCTTTCCTTCGTCGTAGGTGCGGCCCGAATAGGAGATTCCGACCTCGTAGATGCGCCAGCGACCACGGGCCAACTTGGCGGTGATCTCGGGTTCGAATCCGAAGCGGTCCTCCTCGATGTCGATCGACTGGATCACCTCGCGGCGGAAGCACTTGTAACACGTCTCCATGTCGGTGAGGTTGAGGTCGGTGAACATGTTCGACATGAGGGTCAGGAACTTGTTGCCCATGCTGTGCCAGAAATACAGCACCCGATGGGGGCGACCGGACAGGAAACGCGAACCGAACACGACGTCGGCCCGATTGGTCAACAGGGGTTCGAGAACGACCGGGTACTCACTCGGGTCGTATTCCAGGTCGGCGTCCTGGACGATGACGAACTCGGCGGTCGCGTGGGCGAAGCCCGTGCGCAGTGCGGCACCCTTGCCCTGATTCTGTTCGTGGAGGACGACGCGAACGCGGGGATTCGCGAACGACGCCAGTATCTCACGGGAGCGATCGCGCGAACCGTCGTCGACGACGATCACCTCGGCCACCCAGGGGGAAGCCAGGACCTGACCGAGCAGCGCCTCGATGGTGGCTTCCTCGTTGTAGCAGGGAACGACGACGCTCAAGCAGGGGCGCGGATCGAGGCTCACGAGTGGGAAATTGTACCGGACGAAGGGGTTCGGTCCCGAGTGAGATGCACTCCGTAGGCCACCACGGCGAAGAAGACGAGACCGTGAACCTTCCAGTACGTGCCGGGCCATCCGAAACCGGGTGGGGCTCCGTAGCGCGTTTGCTGCAGCACGATGTAGGCGTAGCCGAGCACGACGAGACCCACCAGCATGTGGTCGAGAGCGCGGGACGGTCGTCGTTCGAGGATCGTGGCGACGGCCACGACGACGCCGGCGACGGGATGAACGAAGACGGCCATCATGAGGCCCATCACGATGGCCGTTCCGACGATGCGTGGAGAGGAAGAAGCCACGGAGTCGGCTTCGGGTGGAGTGCGCCCGATCGTGCGTCGACGCATCCGACTCGAGGCCAGAACGAGCAGTGCCGTGAGCGTTCCGAGCATCGACACCGCGATACCGATCCACATGAGACGCTGCGGTGTCCATTCGCTTCGGAAAACCGCCGTCGGTCCGGTGGAGGTCATCCACGTGCCTCGGCCCGACGCACTGGCGATCGGCGGTTCGGTCGCGGTGTCGGCGAGGGTCGCCGACCATCCGGTGTTCCAGCCATCGGTCGACTCGATCCAGCAGTGGGCGCTCGCGCACTCGGGGAGCAGAGCGGAGCGGGTGGTGCGCGTGATGGAGGCGTCGACGACCTCGGCCGGAGTGCTCGCCGTGGCTCGCGACGAACGCAGGGTGATGCGGTCGATGACGATCGGAGAGTCGTGCGACGTCTCCAGGATGCGTGAGCCCGGCTCCAGCAGAAGTGGGCCGCACGCCTGCAGGGTCACGTCGGCATCCCTCACCTCGATGACGCGCATCGCGATCGGTTCGAAGTCGATCGTCATCAGGTCGTCGCGGCAGTCGGCGCTCGCCTCGATCTTCCCGATGCCGTTCGCTCGAGCCACTGCCGACACGACGAACCCGTCATCGTGTTCCACGTGGAAGATCCGTCGGATGGCGCGTTCCGGGTCGGTGCGTTCGGGGTCGGTGTCGTCGGCACGCAAACGCGCGAAGTGGTACGACACCGGTGTCTCCGGTCCGACGGTGTCGACGGCATCCGTGGGGGTGGCGATGAACTCGGCGGAGCTGTTCTCCGATGGGAGTACCTCGGCCCAGCCGCTGGGCCGGTTGACGTCGTGGTTTTCGCCGCCGTCGTCGGGGCCCACCTCGTCGATGCGTAAGCGAATGGACTCGGCGGAACGGGCCAGCGCGACGACTCCGTCGGGTGCGGTCACGTCGATTTCGGTCCAAGCGTCACCGTCGAGACTGACCGACGCACGGGTGATGGCGCGCACGCCGTTCGGATGATCGGGGGGTATCAGGCGCAAACTCGTGATCGGGCGAACGCCGAGGTCGCGGATCTCGAGGATCTGTCCGACCGGATCGCGTCCCCAGCCGACGAGCCAGGCGGTGGACGGGTCGTCGTCGACGGCCATCGCCGGTCGATACTCGGGGTAGTAGGCGAGCAGAGCGCCGTAACCGGTGGCCGAGACCTGCGCGCCGACCATCGACGTGTCGACGATCGACTGCGTGTCCGTCCGTCCCTCACTGATGGGGAAGACCGGCAAGCGGTTGTCGAACTCGTCGTCGGAGGTGTCCGCGGCGGTCTCCGTCGCCCCCCACACGTTCTGGGATCCGCGCCAGTGGTGGGCGCGCTTGCGGTTTCCGTCGGTCACGATGAGTTCGGGTGTCGCCGTGAGTGCCGCACGAAGTTGGTCACCGTCGAGCGCCGCCGAATGAAGCACGATGGAGCGACCGTCGACGAGCTCGCTGGCGGCGAGTTCCACCAAGCTGGTGCCGTCGCCGGACACCACCAGAGGCGAGTCCGACGCACGGAATCCGGAGGGCGCATCCCGGACCTCGTACACGACGATCTCGGGCAGTGGAGTCGAAGTCGACGCGTCATCGAACGGTGCGACGTTCGTGGTCGGTTCGCCGAACTCGGCCACGCGAGTGAGTCCCGGTGCGGAGTCGATGATGTCGGCGGCGCGTTCGGGCGGGTCCAGTCCGAATCGTTCGTATTGATAGGAGTTGACCACCATCACGGTGTCGGCGCCGAGAAGACGGGCGATGGGGGCGATGGATCGGGCGTCGGCGGTGCCGTTCTGGAACGCGTCGTCGAGTGCGTACAGAAGGTCCATGTGCGGCGCACTGCCCTGCGGAACCCAGTCGCGGTTCAGCATCGGCTTCTTGGTGAGGCCGGGCAGGATCGGGTCGACCGGATAACCCCATCTGAACGCGGCTGACTCGATGCCGGGCAACATCAACACCGCGCCCCGATGGCCGTCGTCGAAACGTCGGTCCAGCAGCTCGGCCGCCTGTGTCCATGCCGACGGAAGGCTTTCGGGTCGCTCCATGACCGGGTCCACCATCCGTCCGCCGAGAAGTGCGGGCAGGTTGGCCATCACGAGCACGACGGCCAGAGGCAGGACGGCAACGGCGAGGCGTGGTCGTCGGGACCCGAGGGCGAAAAGGCGTATCCGCTCGACGAGGTGTCCGAAACCGAAGGCGAGGGCCACGACGACCAGCGGTGCGGCTCGCGTCGACGAACGCAAGGCGAGGCTCAGGGCGCTCTGGGGATCGTCGACGAGGAGACTCCATGCGGGAGTGGGCGACGAGTACGGGTAGGCGCCCACGGCGAGCACGGTGCCGGCCACCAACATCAATGCCAAGGGACGTCGGGCCTCGGATCGCAACGTGCGAAGTCCGAGCATGCCCGCCAGGACGATGACGATGCCGGCGATCATCACGATCGGATTGGATTGGTACGAGTTCGCGGCGGATGTGAGGGGAACCACCTCGTTGCGGTCGTAGAAGAGCCAGTAGCCCAGACCGCGCAACACCTCGGGTGCGGTGGAGGTGGCCGCGGTGGAGGGGAGGGCCTCGGTGTACGACAACACCGCCGAGCCTCGTCGGCCCTGCACCGCCAGACCCGCGAGCCACCACGTGCTCATCGCGACGGTCGTGAGGCCCAGGATGCCCGTGGTGACGAGCGCCGACCGGATCGACACCTTCCGCCGCCACACGGCATCGACGATGACGGCCACGGGGGCCGGGGCGATGACGAGCAGGGCGGTGGCGTTGAGCCCTCCCGAGGAGAGGATCAACAGGGCGAACGCCGCGAGCGCTCCGAGCCTCCGTTCGTGGGTGAACCGTATGGTGGCGGCCACGATCCAGCCGAGCAAAGCCCACGGCAGGAGCAACGCCGACGTGCGCGAGATGTAGGGCAGCACGTAGGGCGTGAATTGGTATGCGAACGCCGCGACCGCGACGGTGATCGGACTCAGCCCCAGACGGCGTCCGAGATGAACGATGCCGGAGCCGGCCACGAAGAGCAACGTGGCCATCCAGAGGCGATGCGCGACCCAATCGGGAAAGCCGATGGCATCGAAGAAACCGAACCACGGACCCGAGGGCCACAGATAGCCGACGTTCTGATGGGGCACCCAACCCCCGAACTGTCGCGAATCCCAACTGAACGCGGCGTCGGACATGAGGCGCCACGGATCGAGATAGAGATACAACTTGGTGTCGCCGGGCACCTTGCCCGGCGCGGTGAGCAGCAACGGAACGTACGCAAGGAGAGCCAACGAAACATGAAGGACGTTTCGTTCGACCCCCCGGCGAACCGCTCGGATCAAGGCACCACTCCCAACACGCCGTATAGCGCCGTGAGCGTGACCAATCCGGCCATTCCGGTTCCGACGACGTACGGCCACCATTCCTTGCGACGGGGGGCGTCGAACCAGACGGCGGCGGCGATGAAGAGGGGGAAGGCCGTGAACATGAACCGCGGGCGCGCCGTGACCGTGGCGGGCAACAGCATCAGGATCACGACCACCGCCGAATATGCCGCTGCCGGTAGTGGCAATCGGTGGCGCCTCCACGCGATCCAGACGAGCGCGAGTGTGCCGATGAAGGACGCGGCCGTGATCATGTCGGTCGGCGAGGTGAGGGGTTGCGTGAAGGTCTCCAACGTTCGTCGGATCGCGGTGAGGCCGAAGCTCGCTCCTTCCTTCCACGCCTCTCCTTGAACGCGGAACCAGACACGGCTCTCGTCGGCGTGCGAATCGATCCACAACTGGTATCCGACGAATCCGACCGGCGCGAGCAGCGGTGCGGCCAATGACCGGAAATCGCGCCTCTTGTGGATCGCGATCGCCGCGGCCACGGCACACGCGACGATGACGGCGACACCGTTCGGACGCGTGGCGCTGGCGAGAGCCGCGAAGATTCCCGCGATCAACCATCGTTCGTGGTGGAGGGCCAACAAGGTGGCCGCCGCCATGGTCAGTAGAAGCGCCTCGGAGTAGGCGAACGAGAGAACGAAACTGCCGGGGAAGATGGCGCACAACACCATCGCGGTTCGGGCATGTCGGACGCCGAACCATGCGCGGGTCAGCAGACCGACGAGAACGATGAAGACCACACCGAGCGCGAGGTTGAGGGCCAGGGCCGCGAAGGTGTCACCTCCCGGAAGGATCCGATCGAGCCATCGCACGGAGTACGGGTATGCCGGGAAGAACGCCACTCGGGCCTGTGGTTCCTCGTAGGTGATCGACGGGGGGACGAACGAGGGATAACCGAATCTGGTGATGCGCAGGTACCAGATGCCGTCCCACGACGTGAGGACGTCGAGGATCATGCGGCCGGCCGAGCGCGGCAACACCAATCCCCGCGAGTGGGGGTCGACCTTGCGGTCCAGCCCGAACAGGATCTGCGAGCGGATCTTGTTCTCGTCGGCGCGCATCTCGGCGGCCACGATGGCCGCACCGACCATCACCATGATCCGCGACACGAAGAAGGCGAAGGCGGCCGCCTTGAGCGCCGCGACCCAGGTCCGATGTTCTTCGGTTGCGTCGGCGACGGGAGAGGAGGCGGACTCGTTCATGGCGGCGGAAACGCCGTGAATCGGCGTGCGAGAGACGCTAACACCCCCACAGAGCACGGCTTCGGACGCTCCGATGGCCTCCGCACGACTGTCAGAATGGGTGCATGAGTTCTTCTCCCTCGGATCCGGTCCTGCTCGTCGAACGCCCACGGGACGGCGTGGTCGTGCTGCGAATGAATCGCCCCGATCGGCTCAACGCCATGTCGGCCGAACTGGTGGAGACCCTGCACGAGACGCTCGCCGAGATCGCGGTGGACAAGGACTGCCGGGTCGTCGTGCTCACCGGAGCCGGTCGTGGTTTCTGCGCCGGATTGGATCTGGGCGGATACGGCTCGGCTCCGCACACCGACGACATGGGGCCGACCCAGCGCGCGTTCGCGGTACAGAAGCACATCGCCACCTTGATTCCCCGTCTGCGTTCGATCCCGCAGCCGGTGATCGCCGCGGTCAACGGAGCGGCGGCGGGTGGAGGGTTGGCGTTGGTGCTGGGTAGTGACGTGCGTCTGGCGTCCACCGCCAGCAAGTTCAACGTGGCGTTCATTCGTGTGGGTTTCTCGGCGTGCGACATCGGGACCAGTTGGTTGTTGCCCCGCATCGTGGGCGTGGCGCGGGCCCAAGAGATGATGCTGACCGGTCGCGTCGTCAATGCCGATGAGGCGTTGCGCATCGGCCTGGTGGTCGAGCTGCACGAACCCGATCGTTTGGAGGAGGCCGCTCTGGCCAAGGCCGAACTCATCATGGCGAACACGCCGTTCGGTGTGTACCTCACGAAAGAGGCCATGTGGACCGCACTCGAGATTCCGGCCATGCAGTCGGCCATCGATCTGGAGAATCGTCAACAGATCATGTCGAGCCATACCGAGGACGCCCGCGAATCCATGAGGGCCTTCATGGAGAAGCGCCCGCCGAATTACTCGAACCGCTGAATCAGGCGGTGCGCACCGACACCGGAGCCTCGCCACCGAACAACGGATGGTGGCAGGCCACGAAATGTCCGGGCTCGATCTCGCGCAAGGTGGGCTCTTCGCTACGACAGCGATCGGATGCACTCGGACAGCGCGGATTGAAGCGACATCCGGCGGGCGGGTTCACCGGCGACGGCGGTTCGCCCTCGACGGCCACCTTGCCCACCGTGGCGTTCGGATCGGGAACCGGGATCGAGTCCAGCAGAACCTTGGTGTACGGATGCGCCGGACGCGCGTACATGTCGTCGCTGGCGCCGATCTCGCAGAACTTGCCCAGGTACATCACGGCCACACGGTCGCTGATGTTCTTCACCACGGCCAGATCGTGGGCGATGAAGATGAGGGTCAAGCCGTAGGCCTTCTTCAGATCCTCGAGCAGATTGAGCACCTGCGCCTGAACGCTGACGTCGAGTGCCGACACCGGTTCGTCGCAGATGATCATGCGGGGGTCGAGAACGAGCGAACGAGCGATGGAGATGCGCTGACACTGACCGCCCGAGAACTGGTGTGGCAGGCTCTCGGCCGCGCGTTGCGGATCGATGCCCACTTCTTCGAGCACCTTGTCGACCGCGGCCGCCTGCTCCTCCTTGGTTCCGCGCTTCCAGATGCTGAGTGGTTCCATGACGATGTCACGAACCTTGCGGCGGGGGTTCAACGACGAGATGGGGTCCTGGAAGATCATCTGGACCTTCGTGCGCGCGGCGCGCATGGCTTCTTTGTCGAGCTTGGTGAGATCCTGACCGTCGAAGACGATGCTTCCCGAGGTGGGTCGGGGCAGCTGCATGATGGCGCGCCCCGTGGTGCTCTTGCCGCACCCGGACTCGCCCACGATGCCGAGGGTCTCGCCGCGAAGCACGTCGAAAGAGATCCCGGTGACCGCGTTCACCTTCAAACCGGTGCGACCGACGGGAAACTCGACCACCAGATCCTCGACCCGCAACAGGGCCTCGCCCTCGGGTCGCAAATGCGCTTTACCGGTGCCGGCCATCAGTTGGAACCTCCCACCGCGGTCGACGCCTTCGACAGCTCGACGCGGCGCTCGTGATACTCGGGTGAACCGACGGGGTAGTGGCACGCGTACACATGGCCGGGGGTCTCGGCCGTGGTGAGTTGGGGTTCCTCGGTGAGACAACGATCGCGGGCGTACGCGCAACGAGGGGCGAAGCGACAACCGCGCGGCGGGTTCACCAGATCGGGCGGACGCCCCGGAATCACGGCCAGTCGCGAATGCGACGGCTGATCCAGGCGCGGGATGCTCTCCAGCAGAGCCTCGGTGTAGGGCATCTTCATGTGCTCGAACAGCACCTTGGTGGGCGCCTTTTCGACCAACTTGCCTCCGTACATGACGGCGATCTCGTCGGTGAATCCGGCCACGACCCCGAGGTCGTGCGTGACCAGGATCAGGCTCATGTTGCGGTCACGACGTTGCTCGTTGATGAGCTCGAGGATCTGAGCCTGAACGGTCACGTCGAGCGCCGTGGTCGGTTCGTCGGCGAACAACAACGTCGGCCCGCACGCCAACGCGATCGCGATCATCACGCGCTGGCGCATTCCGCCGGACAACTCGTGCGGGTACTGGTCGAGACGCCGCGTGGCCTCGGGGATTCGCACGTCGCGCAACAACTTCTCGGCGGTCTGTCGGGCCTCGGCCTTGTTCATGCCGAGGTGCAACATCAGGGGTTCGGCGATCTGTCGACCGACCTTCATCACCGGGTTGAGAGACGTCATGGGATCCTGGAAGATCATGGCCATCTCGCGTCCCCAGACGCTCTGCATCTCCTTGGTGGAGCGTCCGAGGATCTCCTGGCCGCGGAACTTGACCGAACCCTCCCGGATCACGCCGTGACGGGGGAGCAGGCCCATGATCGAGCGCGACAGGATGGTCTTTCCCGAGCCCGATTCGCCCACGATTCCGAGCGACTTGCCACGCTCGAGGGTGAGTGACACTCCGTCGACGGCGCGCACCGTGCCTCGAGGGGTGCGGAAGTGGGTCTTGAGGTCCGAGATCTCGAGCAGCATCTCCGCTTCGACGTTGTCGCTCACAGCGCGGACTCCTTCACGTCGAGGTACGTGCGCAGTCGGTCGCCGGCGAAGTTCAAGGCGAGGACCGTGAAGAACAGCACGAGAATGGGGAAGAACGCGATCCACGGTGCCTTCTGCAGGGTTGTCGACGACTCCGAGCCCAACTGGATCAGGAATCCCCACGTGATGCCCTTCTCGACGGAGAGTCCGAGAAAAGCCAATCCACCCTCGGCCACGATGGCCACGGCCATACCCAGGAGTGCCAACGCACCCATGGGGATCACGACGTTCGGAAGAAGCTCGCGCACGATGATGCGACGGTTCGTGGCGCCGATCTGGCGCGCGGCGGTGACGAACTCCCGGTCGGCGTACTGCAACGTGGATGCCCGGGCGAGGCGACCGACGGGTGCGATGGAGAGCACCCCGAGAACCAGCGAAATCGTGAGCAGGCTGCGTTCGATCAACGACGTGAGCATGATCGCCAACACGAGCGAGGGGAACGAGAGCAGGATCACGAACACGAACGAGATGATGCGGTCGAACCACCCACGGAAGTACCCGGCCAGGATGCCGAGGGTTCCGCCCACCAGTAGGCCGAAGGCGATGGCCGCGAAGCCGACGGTGAGGGAGATGCGGGCACCGTACAACGTGCGCGAGAAGATGTCGCGAGCGTCCTTGTCGGTCCCGAACCAGTGATCCATCGAGGGACCGTACGGCGGGCGACCCTTGCCGCTCATGTCGATGAAGTTGGCGTCGGGATCCTTGATGGACAGATGGGGGGCCAGGAACGCCAGGATGATCATGAGCACGATCCAGCCGATGCACAGCCAGAAGCCCCAGCCGAGGCGACGCTTGACCGCCTCGTCGATGACGGCGACGTCGTCGGACGTCTCGACCACGTCGGTTCGGGTGTCGGTGTCGCTCATCGTCTCACTCTCGGGTCGATGATGGAGTACAGGATGTCGACGAGAAGATTGATCAGGACGAAGGCCACGGCCACGATCATGACGATCGCCAGAACGACGGGGAAGTCCTCACGCAGCACCGATTCCACCAAACTGGAACCGATGCCGGGGATGCGGAAGATCGTCTCGACCACGATCGACCCACCGATGAGGGCACCGGTGTTCAGGCCGACCACGGTGATGAAACTGAACAACGACGGTCGCAGAGCGTGACGGAACAACACCCGGCGACGGGACAACCCCTTGGCGCGGGCCATGAGGATGAAGTCCTGCTGCAAGGTGGTGATGAGGTCCGTGCGCAACAGACGCTGGAAGACGGCCGCCACCGGGAGGGCGATGGTGAGCGCCGGCAAGACCATCTGCCACAAGCGCGTCGACAGTGGGTCGTTCGCGACGTAGGTGAGGGGCATCCACCCCAGCTTGATGGAGAACACGAACTTCAGGATGATCGCCAACGCGAAGTTGGGCATGGCGACCAGGAAGAAGGTGTTCATGGTGGAAATACGGTCGGACAGTCGACCGGCGCGCGAAGCGGTGGCCAGGGCCCACGGAACGGCGATGACGATGGCCATGAGTTGGGCGAGAAGAACGAGGGTGGCCGTTCGAGGTAGTCGTTCCTTGATGAGGTCGCTCACCGGAGGCTGGCCGTCCGTGCTGAATTGCACGCCCATGTCTCCGCGGACGAAGTCGGACAGCCAGAGTCCGTAGCGGACCACCAAGGGCTCGTCGAGATCGAATTCGGCCTTGGCCTTCTCGATCAATTTGACGCTGTCGGGATTGTTCACGTCCCCGGCCACGGGGCCGAGGATGTTGAACAGCGGGTCGCCAAGGATGTTCATTGCTCCGAACGTGAGCGCGCTCACGGACAGCAACAACAGAACCGCCATGGCGACCCGCTGCAACCAGAACCTCATCGGTCAGTGCTCATTTTCTCTTCAGATTCCGACCGATGGGCCGAAATCAGCCCATCCAGGCGGTGTTGAACCAGCCGCGGCCGTTGCTGTAGCACTTCAGGGCCACGCCCTCGGGCGTGGTGCGATTGCAGACGCCGCGAACGGTGTCCTTCATCGGATTGGCCCAGAGGGTGTGTTGCAGGAAGACGTACGTGTAGGCCTCGTTGATGTTCTGGACCACTTGCTGGTAGACCTTCGCACGCTCGGCGGGTTCGGCGGTGTTGATTCCCTGCAGGAGCAGTTCGTCACGCGCCTCGTCGCAGTAGCGCGGCCAGTTCAGGGCCAGACCACCCACGTTGCGGCACATCAACCACACGTTGTCGGCCCACGGGTCGTCGGCGCCGAACTGACGCCAGGTGACCACGTTGTAGGCGCCGAGAGCGGCTTCCTGGATGTGCAGGTCCTGCTGGATCTCCTGGCGCGTCACGTTGAACGCCACGCCCCATTCCTCGATGAACAAGTCGGCGATGCGGGTCTGAACCACCGCGGGGCCGGACCACTGGAACTCCATGTTGATCTTGCCGTCGGTGCAGTTCTCGGGGAACTCGCCGCAGTACTCGGTGGCGAGCGCGACGGCGGCGTCCGGGTCATCGGCTTCCTGCTTCACGTCGGGGTTGTAGTACGGGCTCTCCGGCGTGAACATCTGATCGGCGAGACGGTTCTCGCCGAGACCGAAGAGCTCGTTGTACTTCTGACGCGGTGTGGCCAGCGTGAGGGCCTTGCGGGCGCGGATGTCGTCGAAGGGAGCCTTCGACGAGTTGATCATGACGAAGCTCTCCTCGGCGGTGTCGTCGAACGTGTTCACGATCGACGAGTCATCGCGCAGGGTCTGGTAGCTGGCCGGATCGCTGGTCTGCAGACCTTCCAACTCGCCGTTGAGCAACAACTCCACGCGCGTGTCGGGGTCGGTGACCGGGTAGAACTCGACGGCGTCGAGCCAGACGGTTCCGTTCCAGTACTCCTCGTTGCGCACGAACCTGGTGACCGAGTCGAGGCTACGGCTGTCGTACTTGAACGGTCCGGTGCCCACGGGCTTCTGGTTGAGCGTGGGGTCGGCGAGAGCCGCATCGACCCACGTGGGCGACGGGATGTAGCCGAGCTGACCCGTGATGGCGTGCGGGAAGAACATGTTCGGCTCGAGCAGGTTGTACTTCACCGAGTAATCGTCGATGCGCTCGACGGCTCCGGTCTCGGGGTAGTACGGCTTCACCGCCAGGCCCACGAGGGGATCGGTGCGCTCCAGCTCGAACGCCTTGATGAGGGCGTCGGCCGTGAGGTCGGTGCCGTCGTGGAACTTGATGCCCTCGCGAACCTTGATGGTCCATGATTTGAAGTCGGCCGACGGGGTGAACGATTCGGCCAGGTACGGGACGGCGTTACCCTCGGTGTCGACGGCGGCCAGGGTGTCGAACACCATGTTCGCCATGAAGAGACCCGGGGCTGACAGGGCGGACGACGTCGGATTCAATCCGTCGACGTCGGCTTCGATGCCGTAGCGAAGAGTGCCACCGGGAACGGGGTCACCCTCGGGTTCGGTGGTGGGTGCTTCGGTGGTGGGTCCCTCGTTGCCGGAGCCGCCGTCGGTTGTCTCGGTGTCGCCCGAGCCACTGCCGTCATCGTTGCCACCACAGGCAACGGTGAAGATCATGAGGCCCGCAAGCGTCGCGCCGAGGACACGCCCCGAGCGCAGTTTGCGTGATTTCACGTGCTTTCCCCCTTGTCGACCGGTTCCATCGGAGCCGGAGTTGTTGACGTCGTGACGACGATCGGGGAAGCAGACGTCTCGCGGCCCCCACCGTCGTGCACGCCCGTACCCTAGTCGGTGGTGTGCCGAGGTCAAGGAAGACATGTGAATTTCGACCCGTCGTCTCCGTGGATCGTGGACGACAATGGCTCATGGCCTCTCCCGATCAGATTCGCCCCGACGGGATCGAGGTTCCATTGGAACGCCGATTGCCGACCGGCACCGATTTCCACGCCGAGGTGATGCGGCGTCACGACGCGGCGGTACGGGGTCGTCGACCCACGTATCGGGATCCCGTGAGCGGATACTCGGTCTTCACGGCTCGGTTCCTGGCCGACCGCGGGTATTGCTGTCGAAGTGGTTGCCGGCATTGCCCGTTCGAGACCCCATGATCGTCGGTGAGGCGGCCCTCCGTCGCGGAATCCGGAGACTCGTCGCGCTCTCCGATACGGTTGACGCATGGTCGACAAGATGTTGAAGAAGTTCCTGATCCCGGCCAACAAGCCGCTCGATCTCGGTTTGCGTTCGACCGACGAGACCCTGGGTTGGGACAAGGACTCGGCCAAGGGAGAGTTGGCCAAGGTGATCGGCCAGATGGCCTTCCTGCAACACCGACTGATGGCCGAGGCGAACCAGAGTTTGTTGATCATCCTGCAAGGACGCGACGCCTCGGGCAAGGACGGTTTGGTTCGCCACGTGATGACCGGGATGAATCCGGCGGGCGTGCGGGTGGTCAGTTTCAAGGTGCCTGCCGGCGCGGAGAAGCAACACGACTATTTGTGGCGTTGTCATGCTTCCGTGCCGGCCCGGGGCGAAGTGGGGGTCTGGAACCGCAGTCACTACGAGGACATTTTGGTTCCCCGCGTCAAGAATCTCGTGTCCGAGGAAACCTGGCGGGCTCGATATCGGCACGTTCGTGATTTCGAGCAGTTGCTCGTCGACGAGGGCACCACGATCCTCAAGTTCTATCTGCACGTCTCCCACGACGTTCAACGTCAGCGTTTGCAGAAGCGCATCGACAACCCCGAGAGCAGCTGGAAGCACGATCCCAGCGACCTGAGCGATCGCGAGATCTGGCCGTTGTATCAGGACGCGTATGAGGACGTGCTTCGCGAGACGTCGCGACCGCACGCGCCGTGGTACGTGATTCCGGCCGACGTGAAGTGGGTTCGCGATCTGGCCGTGGCCAAGATCGTTCTCGACGCACTGCAACGTATGGATCCTCGTTTGCCCGCGCCGAAGGACGACCTGAAGGGCGTGACCGTCGTCTGAGTTGACAACAAGTCAACGGGGGATTGGTCGCCGAGGGTAGGCCCTCGTCTACATTTGGGAAGTCGGACGAAGTCGTTCGCAAAGATCCGGGCACTGTCGTCCGGCATCGAGGCATGAAGGGAGTCGGCGTGTCCAACGAGCGCGAGATCATGACATGGGAGATCTTCGGAAAGGCCTCCCGCACGTTGGCGCAGATGGTGGCCGACGACGGCTACGAGGCCGACATGATCCTCTCGATCGCCCGTGGCGGACTGCTGATCGGTGGTGCGCTCGGCTACGCACTGTCGGTGAAGAACGTCTACACGATGAACGTCGAGTTCTATACCGGGGTCGACGAGCGACTCGAGGTGCCGCGCATCCTGCCGCCCGCGCCGGATTTCGTCGACTTGGCCGACGCGAAGATCCTCATTGCCGACGACGTGGCCGACACCGGACACACGCTCCGCAGTGTTCAGCAATTCTGTGAGGGCAAGGTGGGCGAGGTGCGCACGGCGGTGTTGTACGAAAAGCCCCACTCGGTGGTGCGGGCCGACTACGTGTGGAAGCGCACCGATCTGTGGATCAACTTCCCGTGGAGCGATCAGGATCCCGTGGTGCGTCGTGCCGGAGTGGCGCTGGACGCCTGATCACGTGTGGCGCTGGACGCCTGATCACGTGTGGCGCTGGACGCCTGATCACGTGTGGCGCTGGACGCCTGATCACGTGTGGCGCTGGACGCCTGATCACGTGTGGCGCTCGACGCCTGATCACGTGTGGCGCAGGATGCGCATCGCACAATGCCGGCCACTGGCACCCCAGATGCCGGCACCGGGAAACGTGGCGGCTCCGCTCAGGTACAGACCCGGGACGTCGGTTTCGTAGCGCACCAACTCGCGAGGCTTGCCGCGCAAGGCCGCCAACGGACCGCCGGCGAAACTGGTCGCATGTCCCTCGGGCATGTGGAAGTCGGACTCGTAGACGTCGGGGGTCATGGCCCGCCACGTGGTCATGGACTCGAGCGGTCGGTTCTCGAGCAACTCCGAATAGCGATCCAACCATCGTCGGGGTTCGGACGAACCCGGCCAGCCACCCGCCAACGCGTACGGCGTGAAGAGCGCCTCGAGGCTGAAGACGTGCCCACCGTTCGGGGCCATGGTGGGGTCGAGCGCGCTCGGAATGTTGGCGAAGAAGATCGGACGATCGGCGATGCGTCCGGACGCGATGTCGACAAAGGCGCGGTGCATGCTCGCCACGGAGGGCACGATCATCGTGGACGCCACGTCGGGGTCGGCTCCGATGCGGTCGAAGACGTCGCGATCGACCTGTTTGTAGCGGGGGAGTTCGCGAATGATGCCGTCGATCTTGCTTTCGTAACCCTGTTGATGTTCCTGAACGCGCCAACGCTCGATCATCGGCCCGGCACCCGCGGGCGGATTCTCGAGCCAATCGAGGATCGTCCGACGCGGATCCGCGGCCGACACCACCGTGCGGGCGGCGATCGTTTCGCCCGTGGAGGTGCGAACGCCGCGAACGCGTCCCTTCTCGATGACGATCGCCGAGGCGGCGGTGGACGTTCGTAGGTCGCCTCCGAACGAGGCGAACGCACGGGCCAAGGACGCGGCGAGCATCCCGCTTCCCCCTCGGGGACGCCCGACCGCGGCCACGTGGCGGAACGCGTAGGTGAGCGCACCCAACCCGGTACCCGGAAGTTCGGGCGACAACCCCCAGACGACGGGTCCGGTGGCGAGAGCGGGGGCGTAGACCGCCTCATCGTCGAAGAACTGGCGCATCACGTCGGCGGCGCTCATGCGACTCCAACCGAGCAGTCGTCGCGCTCCGGCTCCGCCCTTCGACAGAACGGTGGACACGAGACGATGCCGTTCGGGGCCGGCCGCCGCCGCGTCGAGCACCAGTCGTGCCACGGGAATGGCCGCTTTGGCGTAGCGGCGGTACGCATCCACTTGGTGCGGGTGGGTGAGCGCGAGGCCCTCGAGCGTTCGTTCGACGGAATGCATGATGGGCCACGCGGCCCCGCCATCCCATGGGATGTTCACCTGGTTCGGTTCGACCTCCAGATACTCGAGGCCGTGCTCGGCGAGTCGGAGTTCCTCCATCACCGGCGTCGTACGAAACGTGATGTGGTCGCAGTTGCAGATGTTGACGAGCGCACCACCGAATCCCTCCGTCGAGGAACATCCCCCAACGGAGTCGCGGGCCTCGAGCAAAACGACGCGCCGGCCGGCGCGCGCCAGATACGAGGCGGCGATCAGCCCGTTGTGTCCGGCGCCGATCACCACCACGTCGGCTTCGGAGTCCACGACGCTCATGATCTCATCATGCCCGAACGGGGTAACCTGCGCACGTGTCGTCCCGTCATCTCTCCCATCTGCGCGGCCCCGAAGTGGAGAGGGCGCTCACGGCGACGTCGGTTCTCGTTCAGCCACTCGGAGCCATCGAACAGCACGGTCCGCATCTTCCGCTCATCACCGATCTGGCCGTCGCCGAGGCGGTGGCCGAAGCCGCCGTTCCGTTGGCGGTGGAGCGCGGTGTCGACGCGTGGCTCCTGCCGCCGATCGCCTACACCAAGAGTAACGAGCACGCGTGGAACCCCGGGACGATCTGGATGTCGGCGCGCACGATGCTGAGCGTGTTGGAGGATCTCGGTCGTTGCGTTGCCGCCACACCGGTGCGCAAACTCGTGTTCCTCAACGGACACGGCGGGAACAGCGCGTTGGTGGCCATGGCGAACCGAGAACTTCGTCTGCAGTTCGGGCTGGAGACCTTCTTGGCCCACCCGTCGATGCCCGCGGATCAAGGTGGGGGATCGGCCATGTCGGAGTTGGGCATGGGCATCCATGGTGGCGCCGAAGAGACGTCGTTGATGCTGCATCTACGACCGGACCTGGTGGACATGTCGAAGGCCGTTCGTGCGGTGCCCGAGCATCTGGCCGACAACAAGATGGTGCGTTTCGGCGGGTCGGTGCAGTTCGGCTGGTTGAGCAATGATTTCGGTGATCACGGCCACATCGGTGATCCGACGTCGGCCACCGCGAGCGACGGTGCCCGGCTCTTTTCCGGAGCGGTGGACTCCTTCGTGTCGGCGTTGGTCGAGATCGCCGCGTTCCAACATCGAGCCTGAGAAAAGGAAAAGGGGGCCGGTTTCCCGGCCCCCTTCACCTGTTCGGTCGTTCCGAGGTCAGAGGCCGATCTCGGGGTTGATGAACTCGTTGGTGTACATGTCCTCCGCGGTGAGGTCGGCCGGAACTTCGAGGCCGGCGTCCTTCATCTTCTGGAGCGCCGCGTTGGCGCGGTCGAAGTCGAAGTCACCAAGCGTGTCGTTCGGGCCGTTGCCCACCAGACCGAGCTCCTTCTGCGTCTCGACCGAGTAGGCCGCGACACCTTCGCCGTACACCCAGAAGTCGGCGTACTGCTCGACGGCGTCGATGATGATCGCGTTGGCCCGGTCGGGACCGTTCACGAAATCGATGGCGGCCTGCTGCACGATCGGCACGAAGAGCTTGAGGCAATCGGACAGGGATTCCTTGTCGGCCTGACGAATGGCCAACGTGGCGGCGTAGATCTCGAATCCGGCGTCGTGGATCAACTGGTACTTGACGTCCTTGCCCCACTCGGTGAACTCGTTCTTGTACTGCCACGGCTCGGCGGACGCGAAGCCTTGCTGGGCGATCTTTCCGCCCTCGGAGATGAAGCGGCTCGGGCCTCCGTCGTAGGACGGATCGATCTGCTCTTCGCTCACGACGCCCTCGGCCTTGAAGACCTCGAGGTACGTGCCACCCGCGAACACGTTCATGGTGATTCCCTGCTCACCGAGGTCGGCGATGCCCTCCACGTCGGGATAGGTCTCGGGGTCCCACATGATGATCTGCGGATTGATCTCGAGCGGTGCGACGACCGCGAGCAACGGAATCTCGTCGTAGCTGAAGGCCTGGTCGTCCGTGGCGGCATAGCCCATGGTGATCGACTCGTCGGTGGCCATCGTGGCCGAAACCGGTTGGTAGCCGATGGCGGGTCCGCCCGTGCGCACCTCGAGGGTGATGCCGGTGTCGTTGCCGGAGGAATCGATCAGGGTTCCCGAGACGACCTTCTTGGCCACGTCGACCGAGTAGTCCTCGCCCAGCATCTGGTAGAGCGCCCCGTGCTCGGCCTCCGGGAACCAGTCGGTCTGGATGACCATCGTCGCGGGGCATGCATCCGAGAGCACCCCTTCGCCACCGGATTCGGATGCCGAGCCACCGTCGTCTCCGCCGCACGCACTGATCGCGCCGACGGCAACGAGCGGAAGAGCCAGCATTAGTCGCTTGGTCTTGTTCCTCATTGTTCCTCCCCTTGTCGACCCACCCCACGTGGGTTCGATTCCCTCGACAGTAGTTCACTCCTCGGACGATCGATTCGGAAACCCTCGTGATTGAACGAAAAATCAACGCGGCCATCGAACACGTGGTCCATCGAGAATGTGGCCGAGCCAGAACGTCATCGTGGTCCCGGGTCCTTCGGGCCACTCGAGCGCCCGCGACTATGATCGTGGCGCGGGACGCATGGTCCCAGTCTGGAGCTCGAATGTCGCCATCCCCGCTGTCCTTCCGGAACGTCTCCATGACGTTCCCCGATGGCACCAAGGCCCTCTCGGACGTCTCCTTGGACGTGGCCAAGGGGGAGTTCGTGACGATCGTGGGCCCGTCCGGGTGCGGTAAGTCCACGTTGCTCAAGATCGCCTCCGGATTGCTCGAGGCGACGTCGGGAGATATCTCCGTGGACCGTGATCGCATCGGGTACGTGTTCCAGGACGCGACGCTGTTGCCGTGGCGCACGGTGCGCCGAAACGTGGAGTTGCTCGCCGAGTTGCACGGTTACGACAAGGACGAGCGGGGCAAACTGGCCGATGACGCCATCGAACTCGTCGGACTGCGCGGCTTCGAGAACCATTACCCGCGTTCGCTCTCCGGTGGAATGCGAATGCGGGCCTCGCTCGCGCGAACCCTCACATTGAAGCCTCCGGTGTTCCTGTTCGACGAGCCGTTCGGTGCCGTCGACGAGATCACCCGCGAGCGCTTGAACGAGGAGACACTTCGTCTGTTCGAGCAGGAGCGTTTCGCCGGCCTGTTCATCACGCACTCGATCAGCGAGGCGGTGTACTTGTCCACGAAGGTCCACGTGATGTCGGCTCGCCCCGGGCGCCTTGTCGCCTCGTACGACGTTCCGTTCGAGTACCCACGTAGTCCGGATCTGCGATTCGACGCCCGTTTCGCCGAACTGTGCGGGCAGGTCAGCCTCGCTTTGAGAGGAGCACACTCATGACCCTCGACGACCCGTCGTCGTTCGACCCCGTGGAGGCGATCATCGCCGATGCCGGTTCGGTGCCCGAGGCCAAGCGTTCGCGCAAGGCGAACTTCGCCGGATTCGTCCTGCCACCGCTCGTGGTCGGCTTGATCATCCTGGGTGTCTGGTATTTCATCAGCCTCGTCGTGCTCGATCCGAAGCGCCGATTCCTCCTCCAGCCACCGCACGAAGTTTGGAACGTGGGTTTCGCCGACTGGGACAACCTGTCGACGATGCTCGAGGGAATGTGGTCCAGCACCAAGGTCGCTTTTTGGGGCCTGCTGATCGCGATCCTTCTCGGCTTCCTGTTGGCCATCGTCATGAGCCAAGCCAAGGTGGTGGAACGCGCGATCTTCCCGTACGCGGTCGTTCTTCAGGCGATTCCGATTCTGGCCATCGTGCCACTCATCGGATTCTGGTTCGGTTACGGGTTCTCGTCACGTGTTCTCGTGTGCGTGATCATCGCGTTGTTTCCGATCGTGGTGAACACCCTCTTCGGACTCCTGTCCGCCGATCAGGGCATGCACGACCTTTTCACGCTGCACAAGGCCAATCGAGTCACCCGACTGCGTCGACTGATGTTCCCGGCGGCCCTTCCCGCGGTGTTCGCGGGATTGCGCATCTCGGCGGGCCTGTCGGTGATCGGTGCGATCGTGGGCGATTTCTTCTTCGGTCAGGGTGAGGTCGGTATCGGTCAGTTGCTCAAGCGTTACGCGAATCGTTTGGAGGGAGAGCAACTTTTCGCCTCGGTGATCCTGTCGAGTGCTCTCGGTGTCACCGTGTTCCTGTTCTTCGGCTGGCTCTCCGGTCGACTGATCGGCAAGTGGGCCGGCGAGTCACGCGGACGCTGACGGCAAGGTCGGCCGAACGTCGTGGTCGAGGTCGCGACGTTGTCTCCAGAGCGCCGGCAGGATCTCCCGGTACGCGGCGATGATTCCGCGGTGCGGTGCGGGTATGTCGTCGCGCACGAGTTCGTGCAGATTCGGGAGGTTGCGGTAGGGGACCGACGGGAACATGTGGTGCTCGAGGTGGTAGTTCATGTTGAGGTACAGGAACCGCGACACTGGATTCATTCGAACGCTGCGGGTGTTCAGTCGGTGGTCGAGGACGTCCTCGGCGAGACCGGCGTGTTGCGTGGTGCCGAAGACCACCAGCAGCCATCGTCCGTACAGTGACGGAAGGCCGATCAGCACCAGCGGAAGAAGGCTCGTGGTGGCCACCGACGTCGCGATGGTGGCCAACCAGATGATGACGTGAACCCGGCCCCAGAAAACGCAGCGGGCGACCTCGCGAGCGGGCACGTAATCCGCGACGGCCGGAGTGAGACGTCCGCGCACGTTCGCCGCGTACTTCTCGAATTCGGCCCGCGTGCTGAGGAGGCCGAACATGTCGGCCACGATTCTCCAGAATCTGATGGGTCGTTGGTACGCGATCTCGGGGTCGCGTCCGACGATGATGGTGTCCGCGTGGTGGCGATTGTGACTCCATCGCCACGACACCGGTTCGCGAACGTCCATGAACGATGCGATGTGGTACACGACGAGGTTCGCCGCCTTGGATCTGAAAGCGGTGCGGTGACCACACTCGTGCCATCGAGCATCCGACGCCGAGCCGTACAGCGTGCCGTAGACGAACATGGCGGGAACGGTCCACCACGAGACCCACGACGCCACGACCCACCATCCGGCGAGGACGGTCGACGCGAGCCACGCGATGGTGTCGAGGCTCGCGCGAAGATTGGTGCGCCTCATGATCTCGAGCATGGCGTCGCGATCGATGGGGCTGTGGTACCAGTCGGCGCCGGCCAGTCCGCGTTCGATCGCCCGTGCCGCCTCGGGTCCGGTGAGGTCGTAGTCGCGTGGTGTCGTCGAATCAGATGTCATCGTTCCCCCGAGACGGAGCATACGCATCGCTAGAGTCCTCGGCGTGGTGGTGGAATGGCTCACTTTCCGGGTGACTCCCGCGGAGCGCGAGGTGTGGCTCGCGCGGGAGGAGGAGGTCTGGAGTCGATTCCTCGAGGGCTGCACCGGATTCATCCGCAAGCAGATGTGGATCGAGGAGAACGAGCCGAGCGAGATTCACGCGGTGATCTGGTGGGAGAGCCGCGACCTCTGGAAGCGCATCACCCCGGAACAGGTGGACGAGGTCGATCGACGGATGGGCGATCTGTTCCGTGAGTGCACGATGCGGGTGTACGACGTCGCGCGCGACTGCTGATCAGTCGCCGAGGGTCGCGAACGTCGAGAGGGCCCGTTCGATCATCAGCGGTAACGGGTCACGGTCCACGAGGGCGATTCCGATGGTGTCGGGCCGGTGCCTGTCGACAGCTTCTCGCAACCGACGAGCGACGCCGTCCTCGTCGCCGGCGATCGACCAGTCGTCGGCCACCCCGCCGTACCGGACGGACAGACACAGGTTCACGTGGATCGGTCGAATCGAACGTGCCGCGCGCAAAGCTTCGGTCACATTGTCGGTGGTGAAGCCGGACAGGAAGACACCATCGGCCACGCGCGAGGCGAGGCGATTGAGTTGTGGGCCACGGGCCCCGACGAACTGGGGTACTGGGCGCGGGGGAGCGGCGTGCCCGGGGGCCGTGTAGAGGTCGGAGGGCCGACCGGCGAAAACGTCGGCCGCGGTTCGGATGGCGTCGCGCACGACCGCGACCGGTTTGTCGGTCGCCAACGAGAACGGGCCGAGTGACTCGTGTCCGCCGACCCCCCAGCCGAGGACCATTCGGCCCTCGGACAACTCGTCGACGGTCATCGCGGTCGAGGCCACCGCTCCCGGATGTCGGAGCAGTGGCGAGGTGATCCCCACAGCGAGTCGGATACGTGTCGTCTCGCGGGCCGCGGCCGCCAAGAGGGTGAACGGTTCCCGGGCCACGCCCTCGTCGGCGATCCAGACTTCGTCGACGCCGGCGTCATCCAGCGCGACGATCGCGTCGACGATCGTCGATGCCCGGTCGTTCGGATAGATCCAGACAGCGGTGCGCACTCGCATACGATTCCACAACGGCACCATTCGTGTGAACAGGAGAACGACATGTCGATCGATCCGGCGGGTTCCCAGTGGTTGCGGCGAGGTCGACTGCGGGACGGTTCGCTGGTCGACGTTCGGGTTCTCGCCGGTCGGGTGACGTCCGTCGAGCCCGCGTCGAACGAGCGGGTCGGCGCGTCGCTGGACGGGTGGCTCGTGTTACCGGCACTCGGAGAACCCCATGCGCATCTCGACAAGGCCCTGACGGCCGAAAGGGTACCGAATCCCACCGGTGACCTGATGGGTGCCATCGAGGCTTGGGTTGCCGCCGAGGAACGCGGAGAGTTCGGAGTGGAGGAGATGACCGTTCGTGCCACCGTGGCGATTCGAAAGTTGGTGGCCAACGGCGTCACCGTCATTCGTACGCACGTCAACGTCGGCGAGAGCGACGCCGATCACACGCACTTGCGCGCCGTGCTCGCGGCTCGTGATGCGACCCTTCATCTGGCCGACGTTCAGATCGTGGCCCTCATGCATTCGCCACTCGCCGGCACTGCGGGGGCGGGTAACCGGCGGGCCCTGCGCGAGGCGTTGTCGATGGGGGTGGACCTGGTCGGAGGGTGCCCGCATCTGGAGGCCGACGGTGCGGGGATGATCCGTGAGGCATTGGCGGCCGCTCGGGAGGCCGGCGTCGGTTTGGATCTGCACGTCGACGAAACTCTGGACCCCGACATGCTGACGCTGGTCGACTTGGCGAGACAGGTGTCGGGATCGGGGTTCTCGCGCCCCGTCACCGCGAGCCACTGTGTCAGTCTCTCGGTCCAACCGATCGAGACCCAACGCGAGATCGCCCGTATGGTGCGCGACGCCGGCATCGCGATCGTTCCGCTCCCTCCGACGAATCTCTTCCTGCAAGGGCGCGAGCAACAGCGTTCGATGCCACGCGGGATCGCTCCCATCGACGTCCTTCGAGAGTCGGGTGTCCCGGTGGCGTTGGGTGGCGACAACGTGCAGGATCCCTTCAATCCGGTCGGACGCAGCGATCCCCTCGAGACCGCATCGCTCGCCGTGATGGCGGCGCACCAGCTACCCGACGCGGCCTACGACCTGGTGTCCAACGACGTGCGGCGTGTGCTCGGTCACGACGCGGCCGACGTGGTCGTCGGGGCCCCGGCCGACTTTCTCGTGATCGACGCCGCCTCGGTGCGCGCGGCCATCGCCGATGCGCCGCTCGATCGACGTGTTTTCAAGGGTGGTCGCGAGGTCGTGGTGACCACCACCACCCGCCGGTTCCACGACGACCCCTGATCGGCGCGAGGGTCGGTGGTACTGTCGGTCCACGAGACACGGAACGGTGGGAGGCTCGCATGAAGGTCGGAGCGTTCTTTTTCGGTGGGGTCGAGATGGACGACGCCGGTGGCGGTCCTCCGGCGCCCCTCGATCGTCGCTATTCCAACGAGCACATGTGGAAAGCGACGTTGGACTACGTGAACTCGGCGATCGAAGCCGATCGTCTCGGGTACGACTCGTTCTGGACGACGGAGCATCACTTCCAGTACGAGGGTTACGAGGTGATCCCCAACGGTTTGCTCATTTCGGCATGGATCGCCGCGCAAACGAAGCGCATCAAGTTGGGGGCCATGTTCAACGTGGTGCCGCAGTGGAATCCGCTTCGTCTGGCCGAGGACTTCGCCACCTTGCACAATCTGTCGGGTGGTCGTGGTGTGTTGGGCGTCGGACGGGGGACGGTCCCCCGCGAGGTGTTGCACCTGAACGAGAAGGGCGTGTCGATCGGTTCGCACGACAACCCCGAGAAGTCGGCCGACGACGAATTGAACCGCGAGGTGTTCGAGGAGTCGATGGAGATCGTCCGGCGCGCCCTCGACAACGAAACCTTCTCGTTTTCGGGCAAGCACTTCCAGATTCCCCTGCCCGGCATCCCGGACCGTGGGAGCACCGTGCAGCACCTCACGTTGGTGCCGCGCCCCATCTATCCCTACGAGGTCTGGCAGGCCGTCACCAGCCCGCCGACCCTCGATTACGTCGCTCGCGTCGGTCATTCGGCGGTGTTCTGGAACCAGCACTACAGCTTCATCAAGCGCTTCTGGGACACGTATTCCGAGAAGCAGGAAGCGGCCACCGGAATCGCTCCGGCCGCCGGTTCCAAGCGGATGCTGGTGATCTCCGTGCGCGTCGAGGACACCTACGAGAAGGCGTGGCAGAGCGCAATCCCGGGTCACGACGAGTTCTGGAAGTTCCTCGGTCCGTACGGATGGAGTCGCGGGTACATGGGTGAGGACGGCAAACCGGCCAAGCCCGGTTTGATCCCGTCGCTGCAGGAGTCGGTCGACAACAAGACGATCCTTCTCGGTACACCGGAGCAGGTCGCCGAGGGAGTGCAGTTCTACAAGGACTTGCTGGGTCTCGAGTACGTGACGATCTTCCCGCACATGCTCGGTGATTCGTACAAGAAGGCAGACGAGCAAATGGCCCGCTTCATGAACGAGGTCATGCCCCTCGTCAAGTAGTCGGCCAGATCCCGTTGTGCCGACAGATGTCGCGCAACACGACGGGCACATCGGTCATGATTCCGTGAACGCCGATGTCGATCAACCGTTGGATGGCCTCGGGGTGATCGATCGTCCAGACGTGAACCGGCAACCCGGCGTTCGTCGCACGTTCCACGCGTCGTCTGGTGGTGACGGTCACCGGTCCCTGCTTCGCGGGCACCTGCAGACAGGATGCACCGGTCGGAACGCGGCCCGCGATCCACTCGACGACCTCGCGCGGACTCGCACTTGTGCAGACCGCGTCTCCGAGAGCCGCGCGCACGCGCGCCAAACGTCGGTGGCTGAAAGATCCGATGCACACTCGGTGAAGGTCGTTCGTCCGTCGAAGAAGTTCGATCAACGGTTCGACGGTGGCGTCGCTCTTGGCGTCGATGTTGATCATCGTGTCGGGGAACTCCTCGAGAAGATCGAGTAGCCGGGGGATCGGTTCGCGACCGTCGACGAGCGCTCCGGCCACCTGGTCCCACGGCATCTCGCTGATGCGACCGGGGCGACCACAGGTGCGTTGGAGATCGTCGTCGTGAAACGCCGCGAGGTGACCGTCGGCCGTCAGTTGAACGTCGGTCTCCAGATAGCGGTAACCCAACTCGACCGCGCGACGAAACGCGGGCAGGGTGTTCTCGGGCCATTCGCTCGTACCCCCGCGGTGCGCGAACGCGATGAAGCCTCCCTCGCGATGGGGCTCCAGGTACGGATGGCTATGTCGGGGAACGGTCACTTCGTCAGTATCGCCGGTGGCACTAGCGTTCGTCGGCATGTCGTCGGATATCGAAGTCACCCCCGTGCCGTTGGCCGGTTCCTTGTTCGTTTCGACCGAGGGGCACATCGATGTTCGTTCCCCGTATGACGGATCCCTCATCGGCCGGGTTTCGGCGTGCACCGTGGCCGACGTGGATCGTGCGGTGGCCGCGGCTCGGCGGGCGATGGAAACCCCCATGCCCGCATGGAAGCGCGCCGAGATCCTGGACAAGGCGGCGAATCGTCTGGCGGCGCGTCGCGAGGAGTTCGCCACCATCATCGCCCGTGAAGCGGCCAAGCCCGTCAAAACCGCGCGGGTCGAGGTCGATCGTGCTGTGGGAACGTTCCAGTTCGCCGCGGTCGAGGCCCGAACACTGGTGGGTGAGGTCGTGGCCATGGACGCGATTCCGGCCGGTGAGGGCAAGTTCGGCTTCACGATGCGGATGCCCATCGGTGTCGTCGGGGCCATCGCCCCGTTCAACTTTCCGTTGAATCTCGTGGTGCACAAGGTCGGACCGGCGATCGCGGCCGGATGCGCCGTGGTGTTGAAACCCGCTTCCCAGACACCGTTCAGTTCGATTCTCCTCGCTCGCATGCTGATCGAGGAATGTGGATTGCCGGCGGAGTGGTTGAGCGTGGTGACGGGTGGTGGTGCGACGGTTGGCAACGCGCTCGTCGATCATCCCCACGTCGCCCTTCTCACATTCACCGGCTCGCCCGATGTGGGGTGGGGCATTCGGGCCCGTGCGCCGCGCAAGCGAGTCGGGTTGGAGCTGGGAAACAATGCCCCGATCATCATCGAGGCCGACGGTGATTGGATGACGGCCGCCACGAAGATCAAGGTGGCCGGTTTCTCCCATGCCGGACAATCGTGCATCTCGACGCAACGAATCCTCGTGCACGAGTCGATCGCTCCGGAGTTCGTGGAAGAACTCGTGCGCCAGGTGGCCACGCTGAAGATCGGAGATCCACTCGACGAGTCCACCGACGTCTCCTCGTTGATCTCCGTGACCGAACGCGAGCGGGTGAGCACATGGATCGACGAGGCCGTGGCCGACGGTGCGCGAATCGTTCATGGTGGCGAGTTGTCCCCGGACGGAGTGCTCGTGCCGACGATCGTGGTGGATGCCCGACCCTCGATGAAGATTTGCGCCAAGGAGGTCTTCGGGCCGGTGGTCGCGATCTCCACGTACTCCGATGTGGCCGACGCGTTGCGCACGGCCAACGAGACCGACTTCGGATTGCAGGCCGCCATCTTCACGTCGAACATCGGAACCGCGCTGCACGCCGTTCGTTCGCTCGACTTCGGAGGGGTGGTGGTGAACGACGTGCCCACGTTCCGCGCGGACCAGCAGCCGTACGGCGGCCTACGCGACAGCGGCAACACCCGTGAGGGCCCGGCCTATTCCGTCCGGGAGATGACCGAGATCCGGATGGTGATCCTGGGGTCCTGATCGATCAGATCGATCGTCCGGCGTTCTTCCAGTATTCGTCCTTGAGCAAGCGCTTGTAGAGCTTGCCGGTTGGGTGACGCGGAAGCTCGGCGCGGAAGTCGATGCTTCGCGGGCACTTCACGTCGGCCAATTGCGACTTGCAATAGGCGATGAGTTCCAGTTCCAACGCGCGAGCGGCCTCGGCGTTCTCGGGCATGGTGGCCGGCTGCACGACGGCCTTCACTTCCTCGCCGAAGTCTTCGTTCGGCACTCCGAACACGGCGACGTCGATCACCTTGGGGTGAGTGACGAGGGCGTTCTCGGCCTCCTGCGGATAGATGTTCACGCCGCCGGAGATGATCATGTACGCCTTGCGATCCGTCAGGAACAAACAGC
>Ga0315905_10001261_pt1 | contig 27167 bp, 19 predicted proteins | sample LakEriMetagenome_5_FD_203522 | JGI IMG/M metagenome (GOLD analysis project Ga0315905, IMG submission 203522) | Freshwater fungal communities from buoy surface, Lake Erie, Ohio, United States - Buoy 4 MA121 | ecosystem: Environmental > Aquatic > Freshwater > Lake | place: USA: Lake Erie, Ohio...
CTCCGGCGGCTGGGTATACCCCCCAGACCCCCACTTCAGGACTAGGCGTGGGACAGTGACAGACGCGTCACAGTCAACAACATTCAGGTTATGCTCGTCTGCGGCCGCCCCGGTGACCGGTGACCGGGGCGGCGGCACCGCTGCCTCGGTGCCAAGGCACAAAGTGCACGCCCGGTATTCTGAAATACGTAATCGGGTGTGGGTCATTTTTGCGGAATCGAATTGTCAAAAACGGTGTCGTAGTCTTGAATTACTTGTTTGGTGTTTCCAAAAATAGTCAATTTCGTGAAAATGACTCTGTTCGCAAAAAAACCTCGCTGCGGGAAAAGCACGGAAAACGTCACGGCCCCGAAAAACATGATTTTTTTGTGAGAGTGGTCAAAATCGACCGTCCGGTCGTGCTTGATCCAACGACCGGCACACGGAAGTCTCACGCTGACGAGTGGCCACCGGACAGTCTGCCGCAGAAGACTCTGTCCTGCGATTGAGCAACATCTAGCCATGTTTAGCAACGACGAATTCCTCCAGCTCGGCGAGGGCTCTTTGGGGCCATGTGTTTCGCCATGCACACCCTCGCGCAGCGCAATCCCTGGGCCATCCGGCAGCGACTTCGGCATGGTTGACCTCTGGGGCGCGGAGGAAAGTGATGAAGAATCGCCACAACAGCACCTTCTCTTGTATAGCCATGAGGACCCTTTCGCGTCGATAAATCCGTGGAAAGATGCTGCGATGATGACATCATCATCATCTGCTGCCGCGCATGCAGCGCAATCTTCTGCTGCTGCGATGTCCTGGGGCAGTTCTGGTGCCGGTGGTTCTGGCACCAGTTTGGGCCGATATTCCAAAGCAAACTCCTATCAGGAGGTGCTCAAGTCAGGCAGTCAAGAGGTAATCCAATTGCATGTCCGCTGGGCATGCCACGATCCCTGTCTGTTGCTTGCATGAGCATGAGCATGTTGCGCGAGCGAGAGAGTGACTACCATCATCATCCATGCGTAAGCAATCTGAGGAAAATGCTTTTCTACTTACTGAACGCAGCATTTGGAAACGCTCAACTGTTAGTTTCTAACTTTACACCAAAATAGTTCGGAACTGGCAACTTTGACCAATTCATGTCATCGGGAGGCCAGGTATGCATGTTTTTCGCGCGTGCATTTGGGAGTGCGTATGTGGAGAGAGTCTGTTCCCATCTGCGGAACACTGTTTCATTCTTGCACGGCCATTATGCGAGAGAAAAGTATTCTAGTTAATGAATACTTTTCATTAACCAGCTGTAACTCACCTGCAGTTTGGCATCACAAACATGGGTGGACCCTTTGAGGGCCGGCAATCATCTTTCGCCGAGAGCGATCCCTTTTCCTCTCTGTTCCAGAATGGAGGCGCAGAGAGGTGTGCACAAACTGCGACAAATGACAGCTGCATCTTTGGCGAAATTCCTATATCAACCAGAGACCCTTTTGAAGCTCCTGGATGCAACTTCCCAACAACCCACCAACAGCAAACCACGCCACCAACAGTCGTGGTGTGTGAGCATCCGAGTGCGCTTGTGTGCGCGTGTGTGCACGTTGAACATCAAAATGTGACGGTTGTGTAGACTGAGCTGAGTCAATCTGTCGTTCCCTCCCTCCACTCCCTCCCCCTGCCCTCCCTCCCGCCCGCCCTCATTGTCATTCTCGCGCGCGCACTCACACACACGAGCTCGCTCGCTCGCGTCGCTCTCTCGCTTTCTCCCCCCCTCTCTCGCTCTGTATTGTTGCTTGTGTCACCAAAGATAAATGCCAGATATCATGAAAATCAGCGAATTTTGGGCGATAGCTCCAGCCCAAAGGATAACAACGGGGACCAGGAGCCGATCGTTATGTCTGCAACACGACTGCACTGGCTCCAGGTAATCAACGGCGAGTCAAGTATCGCGATGCAATGTGCTGCAGCGCGAGGGCGCGTACAGGCGTCTGGCGCTGTGGAAGACGCAGATAAAGGAATTATGCGCCGCGTGAAGGTCTTGACCCCTGACACGGACAAACCCCTTGAGCCTTTATTGCGTGTGGACGTCCGGCGGCTGCGCATGGCTGCACACAATGAGGAAATTGTGGGCGTGGTAGACCCATTCGAGGCCTCGCAAGGCGAACATTTTGTTGGTTCCGCTATGTTGAAGCCTTGCTTTTCTCCCTTCCATCCGGGCATTTGTGCCCTGGCGACAGGTGCTCTGCCTTGTAAGTTTGTGGGTGCCTTTAGTTTGGCGTTTATTTGATTGGGAACCTTTCTGACTTACTCGTCGTGCAGAGGAGCACCCTCTGCAGAAGTCCGATGATGGCGACCTCCTCTTAGCTCCATGCGTAATCATTGTTCTCATGCAACGAGCGCATCGTGCTGCAATTCGGAAACTTGCTTGCTTGGAGCTAAGCACGCATCCATGTGCTCTACAGTGGTAGTTTGCCTCTTGCTCTTGCAGTTGTATTCATGTTCAATCGATCATACCTTTACTCCAGCATTGTTTCTACAGGTTGAGTGCGGACGAGCTTCTAGTGGCCGCAGGTTGCGATCTCTTTACTGTCAAATTCAGCGCCAGCGAGGGAACCTTGCGCGTTGTCTCGTCGCTTCCGCGAATGCACGAAGTAAGTACCATAGGACCATGCACATAGGATACAAGCAAAACAAACACGATTCGCTGTGCTCACTCTGCTTCTGCATTAGGACGATGTTCGAGACCTTCAACTCAACACCTTCGACAAGATGTGCCTGTCAGGTCAGCATTAGCCCGCATTGCGACAGTCTCTGTGCTCTGCATTCGGGCCATTGTAGTACAGTCATTCACACCATTAAGAGATACCAGCATTATTCCTTTGCTAAATTGAGATTGCACCCGTCCATATTCATACACAAAACTCATACGTGCATGCAGGGGGCTATTGTGGCAAGGTCTTTGTGACAGACATAACCAAGTTCAAGGCGGATAAGCTGAGTGAAAACGGAATGTATGACGCCGCAAACGCTGTTTCGTCCCTCTCATGGAACCCGGGATTTGCGAAAGTTGCAAGCGCGTCAACAGATGCAGGAGACCTTCACATGTTTGACGTACGTGTTGGTCAGTACGACCGGAGCAACCGTGTCATCAGAACAGGAGTCAAACAGCTGTATTCCCATGTGTGGACTGACAATTACTCTGCTCTTCTGGGATTTGGTGACGGTTTCCTCCGCCTGTTCGACATTCGTATGCCTCACGAATGCGTGGTCTGGTTCCAAGATCAGAAGGTCCATAGAATTGGCTCGATTTCTCTCGACCCTCAGCGCAGGTTTTTTGTGACATTTGGGAACCCGAACTTTTCCGTGTGGCGGTGCGATGCCAAGAGAAACTTTACCTTCTGGTACCATGACCCGAGCTCAGTCTCCAAGCTGCAACTCGATCTTGATCCCTGGTACAAGAATGATGGCGCCTTTATGACCACGGGAGGACGACAGCACGGCATTTTTGCGACGACAGACGCCCACGGGTTTATCTGCCTGTACGATGCACACTCAGCGGAACAGGCAGCTGTATCTCTCACCTCGGCTCGTCAAGATTAACACGGCAACAAGGATCGATCCGGTTTGATCATGCGCGCTGAGGCAAAGTTTTAGCTGAGATATAGATAGAGGAGGGGAAAGAGGAGGTGTTGGTTCATCACAAAGGCCGTGAATGCCGGTAGGCTCGCTGTCGCGTGGCGACACCAGTGGGGCAGAGACAGATTAGAGGCGAATAGCCTGCTGGTGCCCACTTCTTCGTTGTGGCCGAGGTCGGGCTGAGGGACAAGGCGGCGCGAGCAGTGTCGAATGCTGCCAAGGTCGGTCAACCCGGGCGATGTCGAAAGAAAGAGCAGCATTTCCGCAGTACTGTCTCGTTGGCACCGCTTGCATATTCTTGATGCTAAACACGAGCCTATGTTTATTGCATGACTGAAGCAGAACGGTAATCCGCTTGATACCATAAATCTCGGCCTCCCCTTCCTCTGCCCTTTGTTTCTCCTCGACCCTCTGTCTCTGTCACTATTTTGGCAGAGGGACCTCTGCCTTTGCCTCGGCCACTTCTGCCTCTTCGAACAAGGCTTACGCTGTCCAGAGAAAAAGCCTAGGAATCCAGATCATTTTTGGGTTATCATATATCAAAATATCGAGAAAAGGACGCTGCGGTACCGCAAAGATCACGGCATAAAGAGTGCCGAACTAGAACATACGCTCCAGGCTATGCATAAAGACGACTGGCGCTGTTGTTTACAGATGATCAAACTCCTCGTCCTCGTCCTCCTCGTCCTCGTCCTCCTCGTCCTCGTCCTCCTCGTCCTCCTCGTCCTCCTCGCAGTGTGCATCACTCACCAAGATCAAATGCCCAATCTTTCCTTTCGAGTTAAGAGAGAGGCCAGATATAACCTGGACAGTGAAACAGATGACTGAGATCCAGAAAACAGGGAAAGAGCCTCTCTGTACTTGAAGGTTTAGGTTTAGGGTTCTAAGCACTGCTCTTTGACCAGAGGAATTGATCAAAAACAAGAAAAGAAGTGGGGTAATTCCCTAGCAATTACCTGGTTAAGCTTCTGACGCTCCTTTCCGTTGAAAGCATAGACTTTGAAGCGCTTGACTCGAATGGGCTCGCCATCTGTGAAATGCAGCCATCTTCAGCTCCCGCGTTGCAAATCTAACTCAGCATGCATGCACACACGAGCTGGACAGCGGTTGCGCTCGGACTCAAAAGGGAATCCCTGACGCCAAAGGGCTGGGGCGACGAAAGAAGGTGCTTCTCGTAACAAATTAAGATTTCTCGTTGGAGCAGAAAAGGCAAATGAATTCATTTGTTCTGTCATGACATCTGTACTGTGACATGGCTTATTTGAATTCATACTTTGCGGCCTCAATACTGCATAATCGTTAATGTTTACCGAGCGCACGTTGAAGCCGGGCGGCGATCATTATGGTGTGTATGCGTGCGCGCTTGCGCACGTGAGTGTAATCCACCTGTCATGTCGAGGATAGACTTTTTCGAAGCGAGAAACACCCTGGTCTGAAAACCCATCTCTTCCTGCGAGGAGGAAACAGTCGACATGACTGGTGGATTACACTCACGTGCGCAAGACATGACAGGAGGATTACACTCACGTGCGCAAGCGCACGTTAAGCTGCGAGCGACAACGGAGTTGCGTTGCAAGACGGCAGGAGAGAGACAGGAAAATAGAGTAACAGCAGCGAGCAAGAAGCTGACCTCCACCCACGTCCTAGACTCTAGCAGAGTGATTGGACTCAAGTTCATGAACTCATCAACAGGCTTGCCTTTCTCCCTCCCAAAAAGTGAGTCGCAGAAATCCTGCTGCTCACGCTGCGCATCTAACCACGAGCAGCACATGCAGATATGCTCAAGGATGTCGCTTGAGAGGAGCTGGGTCCATCCTGCGCTCAGAGAGGTAATGTGTACATTCGTATTCACGGGCGCGCGGCGAAAAGGCATATGGGAGAGGGCAACGAACTGGGAGAGGGCGTTCGTTGCCACTTGCTGCGTAATCTGCTGCATCAGCAGAGAAAACCTAAACCCTGAACCCTAAGGACGTCTGACAAGCAACGGCAAACTGGCAAAGTGGCAAGGAGACGCAGAGGCGTGGTACCTGAGCAGTGCACTCCAAGCCGTTCGTGTGTGATGGAGGCGAAGGCGATCATTTTGCTTGTTGACAGGAAATACGGGTTTAAATCTAAGACTGCGCACACTGCGCGGGCAAAGGCCGGCTCAGCAGCATTCAAATCCTGCTCGCGGCAGCATGAGCACTGATTTCTCGCTTCGAATGCAGCGTCGGGCAGGTCATGGCTTTCTTCTTCGGTGTCTTGCTCAACAAGCTGCACTTTCGGTTGCATGCACTTAAACGCCACATGCAGTTGCAACGCCTCCGCGGGCGTTAGCTCTCTCCCCTGCCCACGAAAGAGATAAAGGCATGATGATTCTCTTATTCCTGTCAGTGAATCAAGCACAAGCCAACGTGAAGCCTGTTGGGCATGACCTGACTCGCAAACGTGAGGCGGGAGAAGGCACGGCAATCCGCTGCAAAGTCGGGGATGCAGAAACTCTGCTCGATCTCCACGCCATAGAATCCCTTCACCTCCTTAATGATCCTGACCATGTCGCTGGAACTGCAGTAAAGCTTCCGCAGATGCAAGCGTCTTTTTTTTGAAAAAATGTGTAACTGAAAATCCCTGATCCCAAAGGTCATCGGGATCAGACGTCCGATGACGAGAAGAGCATGCGAAGGGGGGTACGTTCGGGGCAGCATTTTATGGGCGCTAATGTATCTCCTGGGCGACGCGCCCCGTGCGGGCGGCTACATCGTCCTCACAAAGGAGGGCTATGCCGTAGAACACAAGGTGCGGTGCTTGCCGGTGAATTTGTTGTCCAATGTTGCTCAACCAATGTGACAAAATAAAAATTGCCATGGCAGCTCCTGGCGCAAGCAGGCGCGCGCGTATCCGATAATTTGACAATCCACGGCGTGGCAATCAGCACTCCATCTGGCCAATTGAGATGCAATCCGTCGCGTCGGGGGGTATGCGCTGTGTGTTTTGCTGTGTGTGGTCTGCGTGTGTTCCTGCGTGCGAGCGTACCGGGGCCTGGGTGGGTATTGTAAGATACGTACACATGGAGCCTGCTCAGAATGCGCAAAGGATGCATTGCCGTCCCCGCAGCGTCACCTGTTACATAATGCAAGCATGCAGGCTCTACGCCGGAGTGATGTACCGCACCACGCGGCTCCGGCTGGCGAATCCACTGCGTGGTGTGGAGCTTACTGAATCGAGTACCAATGAACAACACACACTCTCTCTCCTAATGAACTCTCTCGCGCGCACTCTCTCTCTCTGCAGGCTCTACGCTGGAGTGATTCCTACGACAAACGTGACGGCCCGCGAGGGGGAAGCTTCGAGGCCTGCGACGGAGACAACGATTGGCGCCCTCTGGTGTTCTGCGACTTGAATTGCGAGATGAGCTTGGACAAGATTCCCTGCGGTGTTCCTGTGACCAATCGCTGCGACAGATTTTGCAACCAAATCGGGCAGGGATTGAACCTGCGCCACTGCCTGCTCAACGTGGCAAAGACGGCATGTAATGAGCCTGTGACGGACAACTGCAACAATGTGTGTGGCTTTCTTGGCCAGAAAGACTGCGACCACGGCACTGACGCGACAACGCTGGGCGCCCTTGTCATCAACTCATTCGACCGCGTGAGTAACACGTCCTTCAGACTCGCTGTCGGGTCTCTTGAGCCTGCGCCAACACTCCCAAGGCCCATGGACAATGCGCTCTATCTGGATTTCATGCAGCATGGCCATTCCGTCAACATCTCGGGGGAGGAGGGCAGCGTGCGGCCAGCAGCCATCCTCAAGATGGAATACATCAAGGAGGAATTGATGACAAGAGAAATGGAGGGTACGCCCCAAGATTTCCCCACCGCGCTCAGTGAGTCCAACAGTGAAACCGAAAAGATTCTGCCCCAAGAGGGCATCGAGTTCAAGCCCCCCTCGGATGCTTCACGGGATGGTGGCACACCACATGCAGTGCGAGTGACCATGTTCAGCGAGTTCACTGGAGGCTACGTCAAGGTTGGGCAGGGACATGAAGAGCCGACGAGCCACAACACGAGAGCGGCGGCGGTCGTCGATATTCTCAAGGGCACCCTCTCTTTCAGAGCCCAACTGGAGGCGAGTAACTACGGTTGGGGTGGCTGGTCGCCGGAGATTCGACGCATTCCTTGGATGGACATGCACCAACACATTCGTCTCGACCAACCTGGCCTGGAGGCGTATTCATTTATGGCATGGATACTGCGCGCATCTGGAGGGCGTGGATTTGCGGTGCGTAAGGTCCTGCGGAGCGTCGGCAACTTGGATCTGATGCGCCTCAATCACGATCGCCCTGAGAAAGTTGAGCAGTGTTGGGCTTGGTATATTGACGCCGTCCCTGCCTTTCATTTCGGGGACCAAAACTACACGCATGTTGACGGCGTCCCTGCTTTTCATTTTGAGGGCCAAAAAGATGATGATCTGCATACAGGGTTCAAGCAAGCCGCTGGCTCGTGGTCTGACAGCAAGCTGCATCTCGCCACCCTCGTGGTCAACAAGTCACACGTGCTTATGTATCAGGACCTTCGACTTTTGCACGTGACGTTGTGGGAAATTGACAACACCTCGAATGTCCCCTTCGTAGACTGCGCACCCTCATCCACGAAGAATGTCAGCCTTGAAGTGGGAGGCTCAGGGCTCAAGATAGCGGACGTAAAGTTCTTCCCGCACGCGCTCTCAGTCAAAGAAATCGAAACCACACTGGCACGAGGACTGTCATCCCATGTAGTGGTGGACAGTTTAATAGGCAACGCCTTCCGCGGATCTCGCGGCGGATGGATGCCGCGTCAACCGGGCTTGCACACGATACATGGCGCTGCCGAGGCGCGGGCGAGGCTCTCAGACGCTGACCCAGAGTCTACGCAAGACATGCTCGACTACGCCCTGCTTTTGGACAAAAAGGACGTCAACAGATCGAGGGCACGCGTGGAGGTGAACAAAGCAGCGGTGGGCGTTCAGGTAACCGAGGTACACTATCTAGGAGGCGAAAATTCGCACGACACCCATCGAGCCGTCCACGACGGCTTCCGGATTGTGGAGCAACTCACAGGCGACCGTGCTGCATGGGGCTACCGCGATTGCCCCTTCCTCTTCAACGCCGGTGCGCCCCAGGTACCAGACTTCAATAACAACATGATTGCCGACTACAAAGATGCGAACCTGGTGCGCGTGTGCCTCGATAAGCCCACAAGCAAGCAGCAGATCCGTCTTCCAGACGCTACGCCTGATCCCCTCTCCTCCCCGTCTCGGCCGCTGCCGATGGGCACAGAGTTCGAGAGATCCCTGCCTCACCGCCAGGGTAACGCGCCCTGGACCCGCACCTATTCCATGAGCAGCAAGCAACACCGCTGGCTCCCGTCGCTCTCAGGCGTCGTGATTACCACTGGCAACTTGCACGACCTGGCTGGGTTGCCTGGACTCATGTCTCGCTTGCCGTCACTTACATTTTCGGGGACCAACGAGATACACTCCAAGCCGGCGCAGCGCTTGTTTGCAACCATGAGCCCGGCGCGCTTGAGGTGCTGCCGCCAAAACGACACGGACAACCAAAACTTCGTTGGCATGGTATGCTTCAACAGCTCTACCTACCAACACAAGTGGGGCCTCCAAAATATAATTGAACTTGTATATAATGATACAAGTTCACAGAACGGCTCGCTGCTGGAGTCAACGTCCTTGCACCAGGCGGTTGACGCCCCATGGTGGTTTTTCGAAATGTGGTTGCACCTCAACGGCTCGGCCGTGGCATCACGTGTGCCCCCGGACGTCTACAACTATGCTTTTCCCAACCGATCATGCTACTGGCTAAATAAAACTAATGGCTATTATGGGGTCTGCAACTACTCTGATGCAAATCAGTTGGTGAATGCGAGGGAGGACTCGTTCCTGTCATTTGTCAAGCGCCCTGAGCTCGTGCCATTCCGGGAGGATTTAAACGTCACTTTGATGCTCATGGGCAAGGGCCCCAAGTTTGACTTTCAAAGCTGGAATTCAGTTGATGAGCGCCGACGAGGGCCGTGGAACCAAACTCGCAGCATCACAATAGCGCAGGGGTGCGAAATCTTCAACATGAGCTCAAATTTCTTTGACTTTTTCCGCATATACTACAAGGTGGAGGGCTGGGAAGACATTATTCGCAAACTGGTCTTCAAGATGAAGGTTCTGTATCCGAATTCTACTCACTCTCTCTCTACAACACATGCATCGTCCATCACACCTGCGATTCTTGCCGGCCTGGAGATAGACTCATTTTTCCACCAGCAAGACTTCCTGACTCGCTGGAAGACCCACGGAGATTACTGGAATATGAGCTGGAACTTCCAATCAGAGGCGAGAAACACAAGCGAGTGGACAGAGACTGTGAAGAATTCAACGAGAGCAGCTTTTTCTTTGAGGGAGATGATGGAATGGCGCGATGAGCAGCGGCCGCATCGACAGGATTCTGGCGCGAAAATGCACTTGTTACTTCTTATGGGCGGCTTGCGAACGGCATCTCACAATTTGACAGGCTACTATATTCGCGAGCACGAGGCAACCCGGGAGTCTCGTCCGGTTTACAAACAGCTCTTGCTTGCGAGGGACATTTCTCTCGGACGGGCTCCAAACTATATTTATGCGACAAAAGAATGGTATTCAAATCTCGAGGTGTGTTTCATTTATGATCGCAAGAGGGTGGCTGCTTGCTCGGGCACCATGCTGTTCTCTAATTTTGGATCTTGCATTCTTTGCGTGCTACTAGCGTTGCCGTGCTATCATCATGCGCTGACTGAATCCTAATGGGTGCACCCAGATGTGGGCGGTCGGGCCGGAAATCGGATCGACCGATGCCTGGCTCAAAGTGTACTCTGAAGCCGAAGCCCCTCATGAAATTGAAGAGTCCTGGCAGGAGTTGTCTGAGTCTTTTCCAGTCGGGTGAGTCTGACCGCATGCTTGCGCTTGATACTCGAATGCGTTTCATCTGGGCTTGGCATGTGTGTGTGTTGTATGTTTGTTGTGTGATGTGTACACAACACACACACACACACACACACACACAAATAGTGCTCTGATCTATCATTATTCCGTAACTTTCGTCGCAGATACAATTTGAATGAGGATATCACTTTTCTTGCAGCCGAGACCAACGTTTCGCAAGCAGAAATTGCGCTGCAGTGGGTAAATGTCATGCTAGGTGAGGCCATTCAAGGCAAAACAAGATGCATCATCCTTGTATGAACGGGTTCTACGTAAGGCAAATGAAGCATGCTGATTTTTTTTTGTTGCTAATTTTTCCTAATACGGTTCAGTATCTCGCAGGACATTCGCTGTATGAGGAGATTGAACTCGGCATTGGCCGACACTTTGAAGGGCACATCAATATAGGCAACGTCACAGATGCAGAGCGTTGCTTCGTGTGCTCGTGCGTGTCCTCAGAAAGCTTTGAGTGCGGCGGTAAAGCACCGCGAAGGGAATCGTTGAAAGCAGAGGCAGGGATGGAATGCTTGGTCACCGACTGGGAGTACGTGTGCTTCGACACAACCAATGTCTCCAACGCAACAACAGATATCAATTTCGAGACACCGCATGCCAACCGTTTCTTGCAATTTCCAGCGACAACAGGTCGCGTAATCAGCTCAGGCAATCTCGAAGATATCTCGTCTATTGGCGTGCAGGGAACGCCTGTCATGGGGTTCTCGCGAAGACTTAAAAATGGGCAACAGTCGGTCACCCACCTGCAATTTGGCGCACACGAAAACGCGCCCTGGCCTCCAAATGTAGACGTCTGTCTAGCGATGGGCTGTTCACCGACAGATCCGAATTTTACGAACACTCCATCCCAGTTGTTTGGCTGCTTCTGCTCGCCAGGTGTGGAGAGGCGCGACACAGAGTTATGGAAATCACATCCATCCCGTGTAGACCTGCTGTACAGCACGTCCAGGGCTCCAGCACCACCCGTAACAAATAAGCTCAAGGTTCCGTCCAACGACGGTGTGTTGCTGAGCACAGGCAACCTCGAGGATGTCACGCAGGATAGTAGCTCGATGACAGGCTTAAATATCTCGGGAGACTTGCACATCAATGGGTGGTTGCAATTCGGATCTGGGCAGCATGTTGGCAGCTGCGACTGGACGGAGTGCAATGATGAGTCACACCTAAGAACGAGTGGGATCCTCGTTGATGCTACAGATTTGATTTCAGGGTGGCAACACCGCCCATTTTCTGTTTGTTCAGAATCCGACTTGGGGGCTCCTGCAGGTTCTCTGGGGTCTCCGTCTGAGTGGGCTGCTCTGAAGAGTACCTGTTGGGACTCCAAGTTTGGGAGCTACTGCTTCAAATTTCAACAGTCCAGTGTTGAGGAATGCTTCAATACTTGCACCAGCCAATCGTGCACCATGATCATGGCCTCACGTTTTCAGCTTGTTCTGTTGAATCTGACGTCTTCCCTGCCCTCTATAAAGCAAATTGAATTGGAGTCATTCGCTGCCCCATGCCGTCCTGACCCTCTTGACGCTAACCAGGAATTATGCCTCAATGTGTATCGTGTACCAATCGCTGGAATGGAAGCAACAGTTCGGAGCAAACCCCGCAACTATCTTTCAGGAGGGAAAGATTTGTTTCAAGGCTTTGAAGTTGCAGCACAAGAACAGGAGTTGACTAACATTCTTCAACGGCAACGAGAGGTGATTGCGGTTTACAAATGTTTAGCCGTTTACAGATGCTTAGATGCGGCGAGCTCAAATCTTGTTCTGAAAGTAAGCAATGCCCACTTGCCTCTGATAGATTCGATGACTTCTGATTGGTACACTGATCACTGTGCTGAGCTTGGATGGTCATTTAAGACTGGAATTACCTTTCACGGCAAGAGGTTGCAGTGCAATACAATATTGCAATCGTTCAGTCCTTGCCGTGTTGATGAAAAGGGTCCGGTGTCTCTCGTTTGCGGTCTGAAGCTGCTATCCTTTCCTACACCTGGTACTGCGTTACCTACCGTGAGTTCTCTTCAGCAAGTCTACAATAATCTAACCGAGGTGATGAAGGTAATCAATGATAACCTCGAGGACATCAAGAAAAGAGACTTTGCTTCTTCGGAGGCTTCTGTCCCATATTCCAGCGTGCCATATCTGTGGCAACAAGAGAAAGTTACCAGCAGTGGCAGCAAGGTAAACCTAAAGCTCCGCCGGTATGGCTTCTGTAACAAAATCAATGCAGACTCTGAGACTACATTTTCCTGTGGCAGCGGCCAGCGCATCCAAACCATTGACTTTGTGTCATTTGGTTCAGCGTCTGGTCTCTGTGGCAATTTTTCGATTGGCAGCTGCTCGATAGATGTGTTGCCTGATTTGAAGTCCTGTGAGGGACAGGAAAACTGCAATGTACCTCTACCCCTCATAGCCAAATGGAATGCAGCGTTGACTGCACGCTCGACCAGCTGCAATGATAGATCTAGTCCCAGCCTCGAAATTCAGGTACGATGCAGCAATGGGCCGATGATAGCAGAGTACTTAGCGGTGCTGGATGGTGTTATTGGAGTCCTAAATACTTCAAGCAGCCGATCGGATTTGTCTTCCCGTGCGCAAACTTTCAACAGGATCACCACACTGGAAATGAGGGACAACAAAGAAGTACTTTGCACCATTGCGACAGCAAACCCACCCTTGCTTCAGGCGCATATGTGCACGGAGAGAATGGTATTGGAGGTGGACACTTACATCTATAAGGGATTTGAGGCGAATGTTGCTGTGTTGGTCGGGAATAGCCGTGTTAAAGGCAGCAAGACGGTATTGCGCTTGCAGTCACTAGCAGATTCAAATCACATCGTCAGCGAAACACAGGTGATGTTTCCAGCTACCAATGGCATCCTGCTGTCCTCAGGTAACTTAAAAGACATCACGGTAGAATCGGGATCTATGACCAGTGTCGCCGTTGAGAAGGAGTCATTTTTACACGGTGGCATCACCGTTGGACCGATGTACAGCATGAACAGCTTTTCCAAAAAGCTCAAAGAGCAAGTGCATGAATCGTGGTGGACAGGCCCTGTTGATGATAAGAGCAAGCTGAGGAGTCCCGCAGAGGGAGGTGCTCAGTGGAATTGGACGGCTGGGGGGCCATGGCTGACAGTCTTTGGGAATGGCGATTGTAGGGCGCCGCAGAGCGCATGCACGGCTGATAATGTTGATCGTTCACTCAAATTCAACACTAGTGACGGGGACTTGACTCGCATCGATTTCGAAGTGCTAGAGGGCCTCGTGTCGCAGATTGCTTTTCCGGTGTCCTGGGGCATTCGTCAAGGGGACAGTAAACCTCACAGCTATAGTGACGTAACTGGAGGACGGTACACACAACTTTTATGCAGTCCGAATGACGTGCTGAATTCCACAAACTCTACTCCTGCTTGTCTTTCGCGAGTCATCACGACAGGCAATTTGGCAGAAATTCGAAACTTGAGCGCTGTCACCGTGACGGTACGTGGGTCCAGCACCTTATCAGGCCCAATCATACTCGGCAGTGGTCAGTCTATTGCGCAACTGCCCGTGGCCTATCGTGGCCTGCCGGGCGACTTCGGCAACTCGCGTCCCCTGGACGCTTATGCGTGGCAATCCACATTTCATGACGCTTGGCGCGCAAGCACTTCATCAGGAATCAACCAGTGTAAGACGGCGTCGGACCCACGATGTGGTGGAACTTCAAATTTTTCTCGAATCACGCCAATTGTTCTTGAGGGCTCCATCAAGGGCGATCTCATCTACAGGGATGTGCCCCGTGATCGCAGACCAGACTCACTGCATTCATCGGCGTCAGCTAAATATACCGGTCTGTCCTTACGACCACTGTTGTGGAACTCGTTCGAGGGGTACAAATGCTTTTTGCCATTGCACGTGCGCTTGGAAGGTGTTTATGCTGTCGAAAAAGACCCAGATTACGACGCAGATTACAACGCGTCTTCTCAAAAACGCATCTTCGGGGCCCGACAGCCTATTGTGCAGACACAATCTTTCGTCACGGTGTCCGGAAACCTTACCGAGTGTAAGGTGAAATGCGAGGAAAACCACTTCTGTGGTATTGTTACCTATCAGCGTCTCGACGGACAATTCGGATGCACGTTGTCTCTAGTGCCGGCGGCTACTTGCGACCTCCAGCCCAGCACAAATACACACGTCCACGGCACGGCGAGTCCGGCCGATTTCGGCGTACTGCTTTTCCCGCGCGAACAATCAACTCGCATAACGACGGATAAGCCATCAACTAAGCGGACGCTTGTGTTCAATGGCACGATGTCTGGAGTCGTGTTGACAAGTGGCAACACTGCAGATCTATGGGGTCTGCCTAACCTGTTGAATTTGTTTGACGTGATTCCTGGAGAGGGTAAGACTTCTGGGGATATTCTCCGACACGTACAATTACCATCTGCTTGCAATGGCATGCCGACTATCATGCCAGATTGTGTTACGCCCTCCATAATGGACAGGTGCATCAAAAGGCACTATCCAAATTGGAGGGGCTCTGGTGAGCCACCTGATGGCTGGGAGAAAAGTGACATATGTAAGATCGCCATACCAATAAATGAAAAAAACTTGAAAGATGCAGAAAAGGATGGGTTCAAAACTTGGATGGCAAACCCGCAAAAGCCCTTTATCGGCATTGGGTTCACTTCTATTGGTTTCAAGTGCAGAGCCGATTGGACCACAGGAGGCGCTGTCCCACAGACCAGGAATGATCTTCAAGATATCTTCTACAAGAGTGGCTTTGCAATGACAAACAATGACACATGCTCCCTGGCTGGCTGCAAAACCTGCCGACCATACAATCAGCCTGGTAGTTTGCCCGAATATTTGGATCCGGTCAACTTCACACGACTACACCCGGAGCCGGAGTCGCAGATGAACCGTCGCATTACCTTTCCCGACGCTACCGGCACCGTCATTACGAGCGGGTTACCTTCTGTTTCTCTGAATCTGCCTTCATGTTTTTTGACGGAGAATTGTTTGCTCCATTTCATTTCTGTGAATGTCTAATCCGCTGTATTTGTAACATACAAAAATCAAAACAGAAATGTGGATGATGTAATCTTTCAGAAAATGACTTTGCGCAACATGATTGTGGACGGCATGGCTTACTTCGGAACCACACTGAATCCTAATAACCCCTCGAAGTTCGAAATCGATGCTCCCACCGTTCTGCGTTTCAAGGACAAAAACTTCATCACCGGCTCCTTCAATTTCCTTGCGCACACCAACTGGCGCGAGTAAGAAATCTGCAACACGATGCGCAGGCTATTGCATATTAGCTCAGTTCTAACTGTCTGTTCCGTTGGTCATTTGGCAGCGAGTCAGCCGGCGTGGCATACAACAAGCCAGCTGACCTTACCCCGAAGGTATCAGGAAGTATCACCGGAATTGTCGACTACCGAGTGTTCGAGATCAACGTTTGCGTGTTGGGACTTGTGCGGAACCAGCAGACAAGCATCTATGAAGAGTGTCCTTTTCGAGGGGGGCAGGTACACGATCTCGCAAACCTGTTTTCCTTGCTATGTAGAAATCCTCTTCACTCCAGAGTGACCTTAGTTGATCAAAGCTGACTCGGTTCACCGATCTCCAGCTCTCATGCCCTCGTCTTGGTGCTTTTTGCAACAATTCTGGCACCAATAGCTCCAATGCGCAGTGTGCTCTGCCTTCCAATGACAACTTCAAGTGGCGGGGAAGCGTCTTGATGGCGGACTGTGAAACCGACGGTGACTGTGGCAATAAAGCAGAAATTCTGGCAAACCCATTTTTGGCACAGAGATGCCGGTCTTCTTTGGTGTGCTTGACGGGGAAGTACAGCGGCGAACCCTGCTTGGTTGACAGCCACTGCTGCCCTGCGGATCAGATCATGGACTGCGAACACAAGTGCCACGGTATGCATATATGCGTGCGTGCGGAGAGAGCGGGGCGAGAGTGTGAGTGAGATAACGTGTCGGGAAATCCAACTGGTCCCAGTGTGAGAGCGTGGTTTTTACCATTGTGCTATAATTGCACGGAAACCATGCGGATCGAATAACTGGATCCAGTTATTCGATCCGGTTATTCGAAAACCCAATGTCATTTCATGACCGTGGGTTCAATTCCCGGGATGGGTTCGATTCCCGGTTCTTTCTTATGACCGAGGCAACGATGGCCGCTGTCCGTACATTTGGAGCATCAAGATGTGCCTAGCCCGGTCCAATATGAGAGCGCGCAGACATCGGATCCAGCCACCCGGGGTTACCCAGCGGATTGCACAGCGCTAGCGCTGCCCGGGGGTCCTTCGGAATTGACACCCACGGTCACCGAAGTGATTTTTGTGAGAGCGTGGGTTTTACCATTGTGCTATAATTGCACGGAAACCATGCGGATCGAATAACTGGATCCAGTTATTCGATCCGCATGGTTTCCGTGCAATTATAGCACAATGGTAAAAACCACGCTCACACCCAGCAGTTGTCTATGTGAAGGTTAATTGTGTGGAAGGTCATGCAAAAGTGCCGCTGAATGCCGTACGCCCCATGTGTGGCAGGAATTGAAAAATACAAGGTGCGTCCGGAAAAGGGAGGATTCCACACAAACTACTACCGCAACGTCTACTTGGAAGGCTGCACCGAGAGCCCCACGAACGCATTCCTCTGTACGCACAATACAGATGGGCTCCGCACACGGTGCAGCAATGATACGGGATCAACGTCACCCACTTGCCCCCACGGAGGACCGGCATGTTGCTGTAAGTCTAGTGTGTTGCTTGCTTTTTGTGTAGAATGCCACTGCAGAATAGTGCGGACGTGGAGTGACATGCCTTGAATATGCAGGTGATGCGGACAAGTCATGTAATGACGGGACTGATGCCTGGTGTTGTCGTCGCGATTGTTCCGAGGGCAAGGGTGTGAGTTGCACCAAGGCCCAGCCCGGGGATGACACATGGTTGAAAGTAGAGGACCTTGTGGGCCAGGACAAGGATGGCCTCAAGTACACCACCTTTGGCTCTCACAACATCACGAAACGAAACAAGATTGTGTTGCCAGACTGCTCTGGCGTCATTTTAACGACTGGAAATCTGCGAGAGCTTCCGTCGATCTTTTTGAACGTGACAGATGGTAGGACCGAGGTTGGCGGGCACTCGGGCTTTGTGAACGACATCCAGCTCGGAGGCCCAAGTGGCGGACAAGTGAAGCTGCATGGCTGGTTTGATGGCGACCTCGGCCTCACTTTCCGCACGGCTGCCGGTTGCAAATCAATCGTAGTTTCCGGCTCCAAAACACACCCACAAAGCATGGGAATCTATAGTCTATTTCCACAAACGCACAACCGCAAACCGATATGGAAGCTTGAGAACAGAAGCATGTATATTTTTTACAAGGCAAACGAGGGGGTGGACGAAAAGGGGAAAGATCTCGGAGAAGGTCGCTGGTTCGTTGGGAAGCATATCGGCGCTGACAAGCTCGTCGGTCACAAAAGTCCACTGCTGCTTAGAATGAAGCACATGTCGTTCAGTCCAATAGATGCAGACCTCAGGATGCCTGGGCCCAAATATCTCGGCGAAGCTCCAGGCACGTGGGAGGTCTGGCTTTCAGTGGCAAGTGGTCGCTGGCAGCTCGAACCTGAGGTGAAATTCGAGTGTCTCATTCCAAAGACGACGCAGGACAGCCTGTCAATCTCAGCTCCTCAACACGCCAGCAAAGACCGGGCGGTCCGACATTTTCTGCGGACGCAGCCTACTTCCCGCTCGCTGCCTATAGCCACAGAAGAAGAGGACTTTGTTAACAATCTCCAGGTTGAACAACATCCTTCAGAAGGCGAAACAAAGGCTGAAAAGATCAACGTGAGCAGGTGTTATTCGCTCATGGTCACGGCAGGACGTGCTCCAAATGCCACGTGTGCGCAAGAGCACAATTGCTGGCAATCCATAGACACTCGTCCATGGTCTGCCACAACCTTTGGGCACTACCTTGCAGACCTCGGCATGATACAGCCCACGTTGATCAGCGGCAAAATTGTGGTAGGGGTCTTGCGGGAATGGTCTGGTTGCACGCTATCATCGTCCTGGGCCTCCACTTCCGCCGGGCCCAGCCTGGTGTTGGAAATGAATCACGCAGCGGGAAGCATGGTATGGAGCCCAACGGCTCACCTGGACTCTCGCTTTGGCTACTTCGATTCTAATCGTGATAACGGGATTTCCAGGGACGAGTTCCGAAAGATGGAGGCCTTAGTTTCAAAGGAGACAATCCGCGAAGACTCTCTTCTTGTTTTTTCCTTTTTGAGAGCCAGAGACTTTGATTTCCTCGATACTGACGGCAACGGCAAGCTCAGTAAGCACGAGCTCACTTCAGCGGTTGTCCGGCTAAATATTGAGTGGGATCCGATTATCAGCTCTTCACCGATCGCGCCTTCTTTTTCTGGAAAGTGGACGTTGGCTTCTGAGGAGACATGGTCAACATACACAGTTCACCCTGAGACCATGAGCGATCCGGAAATGAAGGCAATATTCGAACACGAAAGGGTGACTGGTGGCACAGTGTCTGCAGCATTTGACACCGAGTGTAATTTGTCGCTCAGGCTCATGACTCAGGCAGTCGAGGATGGAGTCTTTCGGCAGCCTAAGGTTTTTTTTGAGTTTGCTGATGGCCGCCAGCTCACGCCTGCGGAAGAACCCCCCGCAAACGCATCCCGCTTATACCACCAAATTTATTCTGGTGAGCAAAACCGGCGTTTTCAGACGAGCATCAATGCCAAAACAGTTACCTTTTTGTCTCATGATGGATGCAGCGACTTTTCATCTGCTGGATTTGCGTGTAAAACGGAAAACGGGATCCTGACGGCAGCGGCGCACCAGCGTTTTGCAGAGGGCTCTGATGCCTTGAATCAACAGCAACCGCATGTGATTGAATTATGGCGGACGCAAATGATTCCTGAAGGGTACGGCATTGATGGATGGAATACTAAGACCTCATGCGTCCTCGGAATGAATTTGACCTCTTTGGCGACGCGTCAAACGGAGACCTTGACTCGAATTCGTTATCGCCGTCATGCCGAACAGCAGGGACTCGACTCCGCTCTAGCACAGGCTCTGCGTCTCGCCCGGTTTCAGGGCATGAGACGTAACACGACTAAGCAACTGTTGGTGGACTTGCATGTGGTTGAGCTGATTCCAAATGGCGACGACTTTGTGCAAGTCGTTTTCGAAGGCAACCAGTATGCTGACTTCGAAATGATATGGTTCGAGTCCAGTGACCCCAGAGCGTGCGTTGCAGTGGCACAGCTTGAATTTCATACGGGACCAGTTGTGCAGAAACTGACCTCAGACGTGCGAGGAAACGACAGTTTTTTCGTTGATGAGCGCCTTCTAGTGGCGCACCCCGAGGCTGGGATGATTGCCAAATGTGCTTCCAAGGGCTGGTTTCCATCGCGAACATGGAGCGATTTTCAAGAGCTGGCTTTGCCTGCCGAAAATGGGCGTCTTCTTTCCTCAGGGTCGCTCGACGATATCAGCAAAGAACACGGACCTGTCACCTCCATGCTGGTACAGCCTGATGCGCATTCCCACTTTTTTGGGGATGCTGTTTTGGGGCATCCAGGTCACTTCTCCACAGCCTCATTCGCGTCGCCCGTCAGAGGCACTCAAGGCCTGCATTTCGGAAGAACCTTGAACCGGGACCTCAAGGGCTCCTCGCCTGCATCGACGCGCTTGCATGCAAGCTCGGCGACTTCCGGAGACAATTTGCTCATGATTCCCAATTCGCTGGGTGGCACCGTGATGTTGCAAAATGCGCCACATTTGACCCTGTCAGAAACTATTTCTAAGGATGGGCAGAATATCGGCGAAGCAGCACTCCTTGGACACTTGTTTGTCAAGGGCCCAGTGAGTCTGGAACCGCGCCGTCAAAATGTTGGCCCCGAGCACGTAAAGAAAGTCGCCGACTATCGCCAGCGTATCCAGCAGGCGAGCGACCAGACTCCTGTGGGGGGTTATCCGCAAGTACCCAATACCGTGGCCGAGCGATTACGCATAGAGTCAGAGCTGTTCGGCCAGTTTCCGTTGCTGTTCAGCGGCAGCAGCGATTCGATGGCTCTTGGCCCCTCACAACCTTTCTATACCCTCGCCATAGACGAGCCTAGCGGCAGGAACACACTAGTGTTGCCGGATGTAATGGGCACAATTGTCACCGCCGGTGATCTGCCTCCGTTCTTTGACGAGATGCTGGCGCCCGACTTGCTCTACTTTGGCGACGCGACCTTTACCCCGAGGTTCGATTCGGGTCGGCCTGGAAAGGATGCGGATGTGTCTTTTGGGTCTCCCGAATTTCCAATTCTTGTGGAGATGAATGCTGTCCTGAACACTAACGCGATGGGGGGGTTGGCGATGGAAGGCTCCCAGCACGATGGGAAGGTCACTACCCTTGTTGCTGAGGCTTTTGCCCGCAACAACATTCTGACGCTACCCGACACTGATGGAGTGGTGCTCATGACGGGGTCTCTCCCGGACACCCTCCCTCTCCTAACCGTACTTGACAGAGTAGACGTCGTTGCGGGGTCTACGGCATTGGGAGCCAGCCTCAACGGGGGCAAGCACATCACAATTGGTGCTGGGGCTGAGCGGTCCTCGGCTTGGTTTCACAACATGCTTTCTGGGCGCTTTCCGATGCACTTCAGCGGGTTTCCGGCACCGAAGGCCGTGGATGTTGAGGAAGAAATAGGCGCGCAGGCCGAAGACGATCCCCACAAGGAAGAGGAATCTGATAGCCCGCTATCACGGCCATCTCTCAGCATTCAGGTGACGCAGAGCTCGAGGAAAAATGTCATCACGTTGCCAGCCGTGTCGGGCACCGTAATAACGACTGGCAACCTTGAAGCCATGTATGCCCCGCCGCACACGCCAACATATCAGATTCGTGCCAACAAGGTCATGCTCGCCACGTCTCAGATGGCTACGTTTGGCGCACAGGCTTCTGAGCTGGTGAGACAGCATTCAATGCATTCAAGTGAAGCTCCCTGTTTACATGCTCCTGGGCCCTATGCCAAGTACGCGCGCCCCCCAGGTGAAGAGGAACAACGGGAAGGCAGTTTTGTGTTCCTGGACAGCTCGCATGAGACGGACCCGCGCAGCGAAAGGCTGCCGCGTATAGCTGCAAATTCGTTCGTTGTTCGCGCCCACGGCGGCGTTCGCCTTGTCACTGGCATCGTGCATCGCTCTGGTGCAAGAGTTCCCTTGGAGATTGGCGTTCAAATCCCAGCACGGAATTCTGGCTGGTCTGTTCTCTCGGACAGAGACTCCAAGACCAACATCTCTGAGGTTGATGACTCGTGGATGCTGGAGGCCTTGGTCAAGGTCCCAGTAAGTACTTGGCGCTACCAAGGCTCCCCAGAGGGCGCAGGTGTACACGGAACGGGCGTGACCCACATGGGACCAATGGCGCAGGATTTCAACGAGGCCCTTGCGCCCCTGAACCTGGGGAAGTCGGCAGCAAATGAGAGCATACCAGGAAGCGAGCAGGACGGCTCGCGCATTTTGACGTCAGATGCAGATGGGGCTCTTTTATCTGCTACTCGAGGGATGATACGTCGTATCAAGTCGCAAGAAAACTCTGTACTGGAACTCGAGGAGGAAATCCAACGCATGATGGCGCTGGTGCAAGCCAACAACGACCGGATTGGACGCAATGCTGCGTCGATAGCTCGACATGCGGACATGCTGTCGTACCTGGAAGGTGCGACCAGGAGTCTGGCAGCCAAGTCTCTCTATGCACCTGTGGCGGTCTGAACCATCGCAGCTCATTAAAGCCAGGCACTTGTGAAAGATGTCTACAAGTTGCCCGCTTGAACTCACCCCAGCACAGTTTCATCCCTTCAACTTAAAATTTATCATTTTTTTGTTGCAATACGATTCCGCGAAAAATGGAAATCTGTAAGGCCTTATCCCATACAATCGCCGGCATCTTCGTCTTCCACCGCTGGCGGCGGGCCACTTGCAACAGCTTCTGCAGTCTAAATACCCTGCCGATCCTAAGCTTGGTTGTTGTGTCACTCACTCATGGATAGATGGTTCAATCCATTTGAGGAACTCAGCGAAGTAAATCGTGCCGTTGCCGTCTTCGTCGATTTCTTTCAGGGCCTTTGCGACATCATCATCGGTCGGCTCCTGTCCATCACAGCATGCGGTGATGAGGTCTTTCAGCTCTTTGCCATCGATGGTGCCGGAACCGTTGGCGTCCATGGCGTCAAACAACTGCTTGATTTCCCTGGATCTGCGCTCGAACTGTCTTCATCCTCCGAATCTGGGACCATTTCGGCCTCCTCTCCTTCCTCCTCCTCTGCTGCCTCCACTTCAACGCGCGATTTTCGCGTCGCTCCCCTCTTGTGTAGGACCGACACTTGCTTCTGGCGTCTCCACCCGTGTTTCCGACCTTCAGTCATCTATTGATTGTTATCAATAGACTTTTCTCTCTCTCTCGGCGTTGTACTTACCGACCTTCAGTCATCTATTTGATTGTCAATAAACTTCTCTCTCTCTCTCTCTCTCTCTCTCTCTCCACCTTGCTCACCACCCTCTTCCCCATCACTGGCGGACAGATCGCTCACATCTTCGCCGACATCCTCTTCCTGCTCATCCTCACGACCTTCTACCGCAGATGCTCGTGCCCTTGTTCGAGGCTGCTCCACACCCTTCTCACCCGTGCCAACCTCGCTCTCGCAAGGGCTATCCGAAACCTCACATCCTCCAGCCTCCTCTGCCTCCTCTTGCTCTGCATCCCCTTCCCGAACCCCTCGAGCCCTTTCCTGCTCGCCAGCCCCATCTCTCTCCTTTTCGCCACCACCCTTCTCACTCGTGCCAACCTCGCTCTCGCGAGGGCTATCCGAAACCTCACTTCCTCCAGCCTCCTCTGCCTCTTCTTGCTCTGCATCCTCTCTACCCCCTTCCCGACCCCTTCGAGCCCTTGCCTGCTCGCCAGCCCCATCTCTCTCTCCCCCGCCCTCCAAGTGGTCAGAATCCGAAACATCCGTTTCTACCTCCTCCTCTGAATCTTCGACTTCTTCTGCGCCCTCCTCTTGCTCCTCGCCTATTTCAGTGCTCATGACTTGGCGCTTGCGAGCCGATCCTTCGCTTTCACTAGTCGTGTTGGCAGCGCGCTGTTGATGCATGTCGTGCAGTTCTTGGATTTTTCCTACGACAGTCTCCTGATTTTGCGCCAGCCGCCTCTTTTTGTCGCGCACCTGCGCGCCACGGACACGTTTCTGGATCCTAACTGCAGCAAAATGTTCCCGGCTCTGCCCCCGAAGGCCGAGCAGCGACGTGGGCAGCACTTCCATCTCTCCGCAGTACCTCAGCAATCCAACCAAGCCTGACCCGCCCCCGCCTGTACTCGTGCCATAGAGAGAGTCAACTACCAATTTATACAAGTTCTCTGCCAATCCCGCAGGTGGCACCTGGACAGCAGGACCTGGACCACTTTCCTCGTCCTCGTCTAGGAGGGTCTTAAGAATTGGCAGCAAAAGCACATGCACATCAAGGCCAGCGTCAAGGGCGGCAACAAACTCCTCAAAAGTGACTTCTCCGTCGCCCGAGGGGTCAAGAATGGCGAGCAGCGCATCAATGTCCTCTATCATCAAACCATGCATGCGCATTTGCTTCATAGCGAATTTGAGCTCTCTGCGTTCCAGTTTCCCGGAGCCATCTGTGTCGAAAGATCGAAAAACTTCAAGCGCCGGCCCGCGAGGTAGCGCCTCTCGCGCCGAAATTTTGGTGATCTGCAATCGCATGACATCGCAGCCCAATGCCTGCGCAAGGTCGGTCTTGAGGTGGGTCTTCAAGTCGGCGAGTTCCATGGTGTGATGTTCACTGCTTCTGCCTCGCGAGGGCAGCAAAACTTGACCTTTGCGTGTGAAGCGGAATTCTTCAAGAGTAAAACGAACGCCACACGACGTCATTCTTGCCCTTGCTGCTGGCTGCACAAAGGTAAGCTGCCATACGCTGAGCAAACCATTTTCGCCCATGACGTGCAGGAAGACAGGCGAAGCGTCATGCCGCCGACTGACTTGAAGCCGCAGCTCCACCTTGTTTTTGCCTTGCACAGAAATCTGCGCTTTATCTTCGCTGCGCACTGACAAGGGAGCGGATGAATATACCACGCCCACCCCATCTTGTCCCCACAGCGACACTGGACGTTCAAGTGTCACCTCCACGTTGAATGTCTCTGCCTGTTCCGCGCCAGCAATAACCTCCGAGGTCGCCGCCCCAGGCGGAGGCATAGTGATGATGTGATGCAACACAGGCCGAATCTCCCACACCCATTGGCGCTCGACATTGGAAAACACCACTGGTCTGGCGACATGCCCCCCAGAATCCATGTCTCCACCCCACTGCTCGCTCCACTCAAACAGTGTGCTGCTTCCAAGGCTGCGCTCAGGAAGGGCAAGGAGCGATGTGCAGAAATAGCGAACATGGTTGGTGTCGGAAGGGTTTGCAACTGGCAAAGGTTCAGTGACAAGACGATCTGACACGCTCTCTCCTGGCACGCGTATCCATCGCCTGCCTTCAAACCTCATGATGTCTGCTTCCACCTTCAATTGGTTTTGCATTGATTGAGGCGTCTGTACGAGCGGAGTTTTCGATCGAACCATGCTTGTCTCCTGTTTCTGCTTGGACGCACAAGCACCAGCAGCGCTGAGCGACATCCAAATCTCCTCAAGATGCGCCGGCGAACCATCCTGCTCCTTCTCTGGGGCTGAATGCGGGAAGCGAAGATGCTGACGTACAGCAAAGGAGCTTCCGTTGCCAAACTTGGCGACAAAATCACGCACAAATAGCCTCACAACGTGATCAGCCTGCGGTGGGAGAACCGATCCGCACACGAGCAGCCTCTCTTCTAACAATATTGCGCCATCGAACGTCTCTTGCCCCGTTCCATCGGCACAGGCTCGACGCACTCGCATCGTCACAGGGCTCTCCCTTCTAGAACCACACAACATCTGCCCTCGGAAGAAGACCAGCGGCACCATGACACGAGCATGAGGTTGCAATAACACTTTCACGCCCACCACCCCTCCCACCACTTCAGCATTCACTTTCCCATCACCAGTGCGGCCCTTGGAGGCTGTCCCCGACGACGAGCTATCAGCGCTATGGGCATGCGCCTCTACGAAACGACACATATGAAATTTTTTCAGAAGCTGTAGCTCTTGATCCGCATTATCTATTCGCACCACACCATGATTATGATCGCCACAACCTGCGCCGCAAGGCTCTGCTGTCGCCGTCAACAGCTCAAAACACAGCGTCTGCTCGGAACGGTTGACGAGCGGGCATAATACGCGCGTCCCTGCCCTTCCTATTGGGACCTGTGCGTGTGTGCACGCGCTTTTGAGAGGGGCAAGGGAGAGGGTTTGCGCATTCTCTCTTTCTGTCTCCCCCTGTATCGTCGGATCGAAAACCCGCAGACCAACAGCCACCGCCGGTTTCCTAGCACGCGTGCTAGGAGAAACCGGCGGGATGCGCGCGCACGCACATATACACGCCAACACGCACGCACGCACACACACACACACACACACACACCTCCGCAGCAATGCGGGCCGGCGCCCAACCACCGCCCTTGCTGAGCAACCCCTTCAACTCCAGCGCTTTCCTCACCGCATCTTCACTCACCCCGCCCCATCCCACTTTCCCCTCTCCCCGTCCCGCGCAACCTTCCTTGCCCCCCCTCTCATCTGCACCACCTGCCTCATCGGTAGCTCTATCGGCGCCTGCGCTTCCCGCCCTATGGGGCACAGCTGATGTGCTTCCCGTGGCTTCCCCTGCATCCCCCTTTGCCGCATCTTTCTGGGCCGACAGCAGCGCCCGCAGGCGTGCAGCCTTGCGTTGGTGATCAGCCGCCTGCAGATCATGCAGCGATACAAGAGCCGACCTCAGCTCCTTCTCACTCATATCTGCGACCTTGGGCTTCAAAAATCTTGCGAGGTCCTTGAGAACATTGTCCCGCGTCTTCTCTCGCTTCTCTCGCTCTTCGAGCGTGTCCTCGGACACCTCCCCACCCCCGACGCCCTTCTTCTCTTTCCCGCTAGACGTTACTGTGCTTGTTCCAGCAGCTGCTGTGACAGGCGTGGCGTTCGCAGATACACTCTGGGCACCACCGCTGGCTTTCTCCTTGCCACCAACTTCTGCACTCCCTCCTGGGTTTTTCTGAGCTGCCCGCACGGCGGCACAAGCCTCACGATACTCGCGCCACAAGTCGCTGTCCTTCAACAGATCCTTGAGTAGCTGCAACTGCCGTTGCATGCGTGCGGACAAGCCTCCGGCGTGTACCACGCCTCCGCCAGCTCTGCCATTCCCGGGGCCATGCGCCTCCGTTTCCGGTGAGGGCACTGTGCTGAGAAGCTTGAGCGAGCACGCCTGTTGCCGATGCACCGCAGAGACGCTAAAAAAGTTGAGGAAGGCAACCACGTCCACTCCGTGCTCCGAGACCGAGTCTTGGCACATGGCGCGCCACCCCGCATACACCACCGAGTCACTCGCCGTGACCTGCAGCATGGAGACGAGCTCGCGGAAACCATCCGACGTCATGG
>Ga0315905_10001262_pt1 | contig 27151 bp, 25 predicted proteins | sample LakEriMetagenome_5_FD_203522 | JGI IMG/M metagenome (GOLD analysis project Ga0315905, IMG submission 203522) | Freshwater fungal communities from buoy surface, Lake Erie, Ohio, United States - Buoy 4 MA121 | ecosystem: Environmental > Aquatic > Freshwater > Lake | place: USA: Lake Erie, Ohio...
GAAAATGTTGGGTTTCATTCTTCAAATGAGCCTACTAAAATTCTAAAATCCGTAGGTTGGGTTGAGGCTTTGCCAAACCCAACAAAATCTCATGAATCTGGAAAATGTTGGGTTTTATTCTTCAAATGAGCCTACTAAAATCCTAAAATCCGTAGGTTGGGTTGAGGCTTTGCCAAACCCAACAAAATCTCATGAATCTCGAAAATGTTGGGTTTCATTCTTCAAATGAGCCTACTAAAATTCTAAAATCCGTAGGTTGGGTTGAGGCTTTGCCAAACCCAACAAAATCTCATGAATCTCGAAAATGTTGGGTTTCATTCTTCAACCCAACCTACAATTTCTAAATCTCCTTTTCAAAACAACACAAAAGCAAAGTTTTATCATCATCAGTGCGAGAATTTAACCGCTCAGAATTGAGGAAATCAATTACATATTTTTCATCATCTTCTGGATTATCTGTTTGTCGCAAATATTCCTCCAAAGGTTTAAAAAATGGCGCGTGAGGTTGCCAGTCACTCAAGCGAATTGCTACTTTTTCTAATCCATCAGTAGAAGCACAAATAAACTGTTGTTTACCTGAAATTACCTGTACCTGCATTTCCTCCAGGGCATTGGCTGAAGTGACAAAAGTTGTTTCGTTGAAAAATTCCCCCTTATCTGGTTCAAATAATAATTGATATTCTTGATCTTGGCAATGCACCACCATAAATCCATCGCCAATTTGCATGGCTGCAACCCATTCAGGAGTTGCGATAAAAACTAACAGGGTACAAGCTAAATCACTGACAGAATAACCTTTATTATCTGCTTTTTCATTGAACGCCCTAATAACTTCCTTGACAAACTTAGTAAAAACTTTCTCAGCTTCTTCTTGATTCAGTGGTTGAGAAAAACCTTGTTGATCAGGAAGTTCATTAATATCAGCAAAGCATTTAATTACAGTTTTTACTGCCAATTCAGAACCAAAGTGAGAATATTTAGCACTTCCAGCCCCGTCAGCAACTGCGCCCACAATCACATCATCAAAAATGCGATAATGTCCGCAGTCTTGACAAGGTATTTTTTGCTCCTTATGACTTGTTCCCACGGCATAACGCGCTATAGCTTTCCAACCCACAATTAATAAATCCTCAAAATCTAATCTTTAAATTTAATAGGACTTACCCACAATATTACTATAAACCTAACTCTTTCGTCGGGGTAATTCATGAATTACCCCTACTTTCGTTTTGTTGTGTGTAAGTCCTGTTTAAGTAATCTGATTTAAGATCCCCAGCTTCTTCTTTGATCATGTCAATAAATTATCAACTTAATATTAGAAGCAGGGAATCTGGTTTCTATTCAGATTATGTTGTAATTTGCCCCCACCCTACCGGCGGTAATGCCACAGCTTCCCCTACTTTGCCACTAGAAACCCGTTTCATGGAAGTGGAAAGCCAAACAAATAAAGAGCGAAAATCTAAGCCATTCAGCATTACTGGAGGACGAGGTGCAATTTGTTTAAGTTTGTTCATATCAGCACCCTGAACACCAACAGTAAAAAACAACATTCGCCGCTGTTCTTCTTCTTCCCTCACTCTTTGCGCTGCACCCTCCCAAGCATCTGTAGGCGCACCATCGGTAATTAAAAATACCCAAGGACGATAATAATGGACACCATTATTTTTATAAGTCTGTTTGCGCTGTTCTAATAAATCTAATGCGTATTCTATAGCTTCTCCCATTGGAGTTACACCATCTGCTTCTAGCTTAGGCGGTGTAAAATGGTCTATAGTGACAAAATCTTGCGTCAGTCTCACAGGTCCAAAAGTGACAATAGCCACTTCTACACTTAAAGAGGCTTGAGCATCTTTCATCACATCTTCTTTAAAGGCTGCTAAACCCCGATTTAACTCCTGGATAGGTTGTCCTGACATTGAGCCAGAGGTGTCAAGCAAAAGAATTACCGGACAACGATTTTCCGGGTTTTCCACAAATTCGGGCATTCCTACTGGCATTTTCGATACTCCTGGTTAATCAAAGTAAGATGCAGAATCTCTAAATTAGATTTTAAACTTAGATTTTATCAATCATTACATAGCTTAACATGAGTGTTTCTACAGAAACAATACCCATAATATTATAATCTTAATAAGTAGGTTGGCGTTAAAATGTGGATTGTGCGATCGGCCACCAGAACGCAGTTAATGTTCAATCTCAAACAGATAGGTGGCAGCGGTGGTTTGAAAAGGTTGATGAATCTGTATCAACTCATGAACCGCAGAATGAGTATCAGCAACGCTGACTGGAAAAATATCGTCAGCAGGGTTTAGAGTTATGATGTGATGCGGGAGTTTTGCAAGGAAAAATTATTCACATCTGTTACTCATTTAAAACAAATAGGCGATCGCCTTTTAACTCGTCTCATCCCTGGTAAACTTTCAGTAAAAGACTTAGACATCAAATTTCCACCCAGTATGAGAGAAGAATTAGAATCAAGATATATGAAGACTTGGAGTTTTTGCAAATGAGCGTCACAATTCCCAATAGACATCTGGTGAAAATGAATGTAGAGACGTTCTATAGAACGTCTCTACCAGGGTTTCAAACCACGCACATTTAATTACCTCCAGATGTGTCGCTTGCCAAATTAAATGACCACTTGACAAATTAATGTCCACAAAAATATTAACCCTTAAACCCTTACATAGCAAGGGTTTTGTTATTTTAGCCTATATTGAGCCTCTTCAACATCAATTGACAAAATAACTGTCCGAATTTAAAAACCTGACAAATTAGTTGTCCTCTATTGAAAATCTCTATTTTTCCAACATTGACTTTACTTGACAAATTAATTGTCCTCCGATAGAGTATAATTCAACTATGTTTTTAATAAACATATATGCTAGAAACACAAAATGATAAACCCAATTGGGAAAAGTTTCGTTTTAATCCCCCTCCTTCTCGGCAACAGTTGGAGGCTTTGGCTGAGGTTGTAGGGGTTGATGCTGATAGGTTAAAGCGGATGTTACCACCTGCTGGGGTGGGAATGAATCTTGAACCGATTCGGCTTTGTGCTGCTTGTTATGTGGAGTGGCCTTGTCATCGGATTGAGTGGCAGTTTAAGGTAACTCAGGGGTGTCAGCATCATCATTTAAGTTTGTTGTCTGAGTGTCCTAATTGTGGGGGTAGGTTTAAAGTTCCGGCGTTGTGGGTTGATGGTTGGTGTCATCGGTGTTTTTTGCCGTTTGGGGACATGGTGAAGCAGCAAAAGTTTTGGATTATGTAAAGTAATATTACTGATCTTTAATTACTTGTTGCATTTTTGATTAGTGATTGTGATAAGTTATATAAATATCGTATTATATCACTGATAATCTTTCAGTGTTTATATATGACTGCTACTTAAATTAATTAGATATGGTTGTAGTGCGGAACTCTGTTCGTGAACTTTTAGAAGCTGCTTACTCCACTCTCAATTTTCAAGAGGGTGAACTTCTTGCTACAGATACTTCTCCTACTAACTTGACGCTAGAACAATGGATTGAAAAAGGAGATTGGCTATCTTTAGGTAAGCAAGTTGGGGCAGAAAAGATTTTTTTTGTTAACAATAATCCCATAATTGTTTTTGCTGGTGTAGAAGAAACTGAAGATGATGAAGTTTTGCGTCGTGTTTTTAACAAAATTTGGTGCATGGCAAGACCTCAATATTTATTTTTAGCAAAACAAGGTGAACTTGCTGTTTATGATTTAACTAAGCCTCCATCTAAAACTATTAAAGAGTGGCAAGACAAAGAATCATTGGCTGTTGCTAGAACTACAGCCGAGGTAGCATCAAAATTATATCAATATAGGCGTGAGCAAATAGAATCTGGTAGATTATTTGAAGATCAGCGTTTTGGGACAGACAACCAACGGGCTGATCAATCTTTAATTCAGGATCTTAAGAGAGTCCGTTTTGCTCTCATGGATGAAGGGCTTAGAGGAGATAAATTAAAATATGCTCATTCCCTTATAGGCAGATCAATTTTTATTAGATATTTAGAAGATAGAGAAATACTTTCGCGGGAGTATTTTGATGAAATAGCACAAAAAAATCCACAATGGCAAGCTTTATTAAATACACCAGAATTTCTACCACTTAATCTTGAGCCTGAAGCTAAACAATTTTATATCAGGATTCTAGAAAACAAAGATTTTACTTATGCACTTTTTGAGAGACTAGCTAATGATTTTAATGGAGATATGTTTCCCTCTGATCTTAAAGAGAAACAGGCAATTACAGCAGATCATCTCAAGCTTTTACAAAGTTTTTTAAGGGGAGATTTTTCTTCAGCAAAACCATTATTTTTCTGGGCTTATAAATTCCAAATTATACCTATTTCCCTAATTAGCAGTATTTATGAAGAATTTTATCATGAAGAAAATGAAGAATCAGATGATTTTGGTACACACTATACACCTGGTTCGTTAGTAGAATATCTTCTTTCAAAAGTTCTTACTTCAGAACGTTTAAATACAAATCCTCGTGTTATTGATCCGTGTTGTGGTTCAGGAATATTTTTAGTTGAATCTTTTAGACGCATAATTCGCCATCATGTTTACAAAAGTAATGGTCGTCGATTAAGTGCGGACAGAATGAGGGATATTTTACGCGATCAAATCGCTGGAATTGAAATTAACGAAGAAGCCATACGCATAACCTCATTCAGCTTATATTTGGCTCTTCTTCACTACCAGGAAGCTCCAGATATACTTGAACAAATCAAAAATGGAGAACATCTACCCAATCTTATTTACCAAGATGGTTGGACTGATGATAAACAGCATTTTAATAATTTGCTTAGAGCAAATACTTTTGATATTGATTCAGCAATAAATAATAACAAGAAAATATTAAATAGGTTTAATAGTAATTGTGCTGATGTAGTAGTTGGTAATCCACCCTGGGGTTCAAATCCAACTGGATGGAATATAACATCTAAATGGTGTAAAACGCATGAATACCCAGTTGGAGATCAAGAACGCTCCCAAGCTTTTATATGGAGAGTGCTTGACTTACTACGTGATAATGGTTGGGCATCTCTTTTAGTATCTACAGGTGTTTTATTAAAAACACACCAAAAAAGTCAAGAATTTAGGAAAGAGTGGCTAAAAAAAGTTGAACTGAAAGAAGTTATTAACTTTGCTCATGTCAGAGATGTTTTTTTTCGTCGAGCTATAAAAGGTCATAGAAAAAATAAAACATCTGCAAAAACTAGTAGTAAAAAATCCAAAAAATCTTCTGCAATTGCTCCATTTGCTTCAGTTTTATTTTGCAAGAAAAGTGACGCACAAACTCCGAAAAACTATGTTTTGTACTGGTCAGCTAAAAAAACTGCAATGGTTAAGGAACTTCAAGCAGTTGTTTTGAGTGTTGTTGATCGTCATGTAGTAAGACAAGCAGACTTTTTGCGTAATGATACTCTTTGGAAAATTTACTGGTGGGGTAATCATAGAGATGTAGCCTTGGTATCCGCTATCAATTTATATACGCCTCTAAGCGTTTTACATAATCCAAATAATAGTGGGCAGGGTTTTACTAAAAGCATTAAAGAGAGAAAACCTTCAGATTGGTTAGTGGAATATCAACAATTACCAATAGATAATTTTACCAAATATGGAACTATTAATCCCGACTTGTTTATAGAACCACCTCCAGAAGTCAAGCGAAGAGGTAAACAAACCTTCTATCAAGGAGATAGATTACTTATAAAGCATGGTATTACTCAATCTTCCGGTAATAAAGGGCAGATTATAGCTCGTATGGAATCAGCTAAATTCTGCTTCACTAATTCAATTAACTGCATTAAATTAATTCAACCAGAAACGTGGAAATATAAAGTTATTCTGGGGATTTTGTGGTCTTCACTGCCACGTTATTACTTTTTTCTGACTTCCAGTAAATGGGGTATATGGCATGATGGAATCTATATGGATGAATATCTAAATCTCCCAATTACTTTACCCACAGATAATAATCTGCGTGAGCGAATTATTCAGATTGTTGAAGAACTACAAAATTGGAATCCAGTTGAAAGATATGAATTAGTGAAGCAAGTAAGAGATTCACTGCTTAATACAATACCAATTATTTGGCTACTTATTGGGAGAATCAACTGTATAGCAGGTATGATATTTTTGTACAAGTTACACAATTATCAAATACTGTTAAATAATCAACTAAAAGATTTAGAGTATAGGTTAGATGAAGCAATATTTGATTTATATGAGTTGAACATATCAGAACGTGATCTAATCAGAGATATGTGTGATGTTGGAATAGAATTTTTCTACAACCACAGTAATAGTCAGGCTGTGCAATCTTTAAATATAAAATCTCTTCCAAAATTGCAAGGTACTATTGCAGATATTTCCAATATACGTGGTAATCAAAATCATATTCAAAGCTATATTTACACTTTTCTCAATATTTGGAATCGTGAACTTGAACCTGATGGTGAGTTTAATTGGAAAGTCATTGATGCTGAAACAAATTCAAGTATGTTAGCTGTTGTATTTTCAACTCAAGAGAAAAATATTTCTCTACCAGACCGTTATAGTTCTAGTTCTAGCGAAGATGAATGGAAAGAAATATTAGGAAGTATTGGTAAACATAATTTAGTTCCTTATGATAGTCATCAAATTTATATTGATGGTATGATTCGTGTAGTTAGCGATACTCAAATTATTATCGTAAAGCGTAATGAAATGAGGTTGTGGACTCGTAGTATGGCTCGTGAAGATGCTGAAGCTACGTTGCTACAAGCAATTCACTTACAAGAAACTAATCAGGGTGATGTGGAGTGACAAAGTATGATACGTATACAAGGCAACAAGATATGGGCTAATCATGAAAAAAGAGTATTAAATATATTTACACTTGCTTTAAAAATGTTGAGTGAAAAGCCTACCCTTCCACTTGAAGAAAACAACCTGAATAGAGAACTATACTTGTGTGCAAACCGTGTTAATGGAATGCTACTCAAAGAGAATAGAGGTCAAGGTATTGAATCAACTCTTATGTATGAATCTAAGAATCAGCCTGATCCAGATGACAAGACTCGAACTAAGCGAGAAGATAAAATACCAGACTTTCAGTGGGGTTTCTGTGACTGTAAAGAGGCTGATCCTGATAGAATGACCAAATATTTCATTATTGAATCTAAGAGATTAGGTTCTCCATCAAGTTCCACATGGATATTTAATAAAAACTATGTAGTTAATGGTATTAAACGTTTTGTTGATCCTGAATGGGGTTATGGTAAATCATCACACTCAGGTGCAATGATTGGCTATATCCAAGATATGGAATTGCAAAATATTTTGGAGGAAGTTAATACTAATGCTGTATCTGAGTTATTACCTGATATTCAATTATCTTCTGATGGTGAACAACCAGATATCACAAGACTAGACCAAAGATTAGAACGTGAACAGATTCAACCTACGCCATTTGATCTGAGACATCTTTGGGTTGATTTAAAGCACCATTATCAAGATAAAGATAAAACAAACCAACAAATAGAAGAAGAAGTTAGTAAACCCAAGCAAACTAATAAAAAATCTAGAACGACCAACAAAAGTAAAGGTGGAGAACCTCCAGAAGAAGAGGTTAGTAAACCCAAGCAAACCAATAAGAAATCTAGAAATACTAAAAAAAGTAAAGCTGGAGAGCCTTGATTATTTAATATTTGAGCTTTTTGCAAAAATAAAGAGGTATCAAAGAAAGTTATTTGATCAAGCGAAATTAATTGTTACAGCACTTCCCAGTGTTATGAGGTACAAGAACTCCACCCACAATCCCCTCCCCGCAATTGATGAGGGGGGTATATGTACTTCATAACAAAGGAATCTGCTGTATTAGCTAAATATAATTGTTCCCCAATTTCAGAACTAAATGTTGATAAATCACATCCAACCACACGGGAATCACGGCCTTACCTTCATCCAGAGATGCGATCGCTCTTTTCCGATCAAATTCTACCAAAGAAAGCGAATCATCCTGTGATAACAACAACATAAACCGCTTACCCTGACCAGAAATAAACAACTCCGGTTCTTGTTCCTTGAGTTGTTTGAGAATAAAACAAGCAACATCAAAACTGATACCCGTAGACAGCCAATATACCATAGCTGCCAATTCCACCAAATTAGACCTTGAATAATAAATACTGCGTCCCGTACCCGTATCACTAATTATAGGTACAACAATCCCCTTCTCTCGCCAATACTGAATCTGGCGAAGGGTACAACCTGTCAATTGAGCCGCGTCCTTACTTGTGAAAAAAGTTTCTTGCATAAAAAACTATTTTACAGAAAGAAGCTATAATACAGATATGTTAGTATTAAACAAATATGTTTATTATATGAGCCAAATCACTATTCAGTGTCGTCTACTAGCAAGTGAATCTACCCGTCAACAGTTATGGCAATTGATGGCAGAGAAAAACACACCATTAATTAACGAATTACTGATGCAAATGGGTAAACATCCAGAAATTGAAACCTGGCGACAAAAAGGTAAACACCCCACAGGTATAGTCAAAGAACTGTGTGAACCCTTGAAAACAGATCCGCGCTTCATGGGGCAACCTGCAAGGTTTTACACCAGTGCCACAGCATTAGTAAATTATATTTATAAATCCTGGTTTGCTCTGATGAAGGGTTATCAATCCCAATTAGATGGTAAATTACGCTGGTTAGAAATGCTCAATAGTGATGCTGAATTAGTAGAATACAGTGGCGTTTCATTAGATACTCTTCGTAATAAATCTCCTGAAATTTTGGCTCAATTTGCATCACAAGAAACCAACGGAAATACACCCACTAAGGGTAAAAAGTCCAAAAAGGGGAAAAAATCTAAAAATATAGGTCGGTTTAATTTGGACGGAGCTTATGATAGTAAACAAACTATTGACCGTGAGGGACAATAATTTGTCAACGCGGTCAAATAATTTGGCAAGTGACATTTACAAATGAACAAGGCCAGCAGCTGGATTTGAACCTGCGACCTTCCGATTACAAGTCGGATGCACTACCACTGTGCTATGCTGGCGGTTGGTGTTGGCGGGAAGATTTTTTTATTCCCTCACCGATTACACATTATAGCCTCATGTAAATGATTTGTCTAGAGGGTAAACAAAATATTTTTCTGTTTGTCAAAAATAGTCAAAACTAGCGGCCATGTTGTAGATTCATGCAAAAATATTTGGTAAAGTACAATTTTGTATTCCTCATAACACAGCTAAGTGAAGGCGTGTAAAACCATTTGTTCTTTATAATATATAATCAGGCATGGCAGCATTAATAGGCAGAGATTTATTAAGTTTAGCGGATCTAAGTTCTGGGGAACTACAAGAACTGCTAGAATTAGCTACTCAACTCAAGTCAGAAAAACTCAAACTGCATTGTCAAAAGGTATTGGGGTTATTATTCTCCAAAGCTTCAACACGCACTAGAGTTAGTTTTACAGTAGCCATGTACCAATTAGGGGGACAGGTAATTGATCTTCACCCTAATGTAACTCAGGTGAGTCGAGGAGAACCTATCCAGGATACTGCTAGGGTATTAGATCGTTATTTGGATGTTTTAGCAGTTCGCACTTTTGCCCAACAGGAGTTGGAAACTTTTGCTAAATATGCGGACATTCCTGTCATCAATGCCTTGACAGATTTAGAACATCCTTGTCAAATTCTAGCTGATTTGTTGACAATTCAGGAAAAATTTGGGAGTTTAGCTGGTTTAACCTTAACTTATGTTGGTGATGGTAATAATGTCGCTAATTCCCTGATGTTGGGTTGTGCTTTAGTGGGAATGAATGTCAGAATAGCTTTTCCGTCGGGATATTCTCCAGATGCGGAAATTGTGGAAAAATCCAGAGCGATCGCTAATAATAAAACTGAGGTTCTGCTGACTCATGATCCTGAAGCAGCGGCTAAAGGTGCATCTGTGCTGTATACTGATGTTTGGGCAAGTATGGGACAAGAAACACAGGCCAATAATCGGTTTCCTGTTTTTCAACCCTATCAAATTTCCAAACAGTTATTAAGTCTTGCTGATCCAGAAGCAATTGTTTTACACTGTTTACCGGCACATCGTGGTGAGGAAATTACTGAAGAGGTAATTGAAGGTTCACAGTCACGAGTTTGGGATCAAGCAGAAAATCGCCTACACGCTCAAAAAGCTTTACTAGCCAGTATTCTTGGGGCAAAATAACAGTAATGGTAATGGGTAATTGGTAATGGGTAATTGGTAATTGGTGAAATTCTTATCTGCTTACTCTTGCCTATTGCCTATTCCCTCTTGCCTATTATTTACCATAAATTTTCAATAAAAGCTTGTGAAGAGAAGAATTTTGTAGTACCAATGTTCTATGGGCATTTATTTATTATTCACTTCCCGAAAAAATTATGGAACGTCTCACAGAACCGCAAAAAGAACTATACGAATGGTTGGTAGAATATATTAAATTAAATCAACATTCTCCCTCCATTCGCCAAATGATGCAAGGGATGAATTTGAAATCTCCCGCACCAGTGCAAAGTCGTTTGGAACATTTACGCAATAAGGGCTATATTGGCTGGGACGAAGGTAGAGCCAGAACTCTGCGTATACTTAATCCTGTGAAACAAGGTGTACCAATTTTAGGAACTATTGCCGCAGGTGGCTTGATAGAACCCTTCACAGACGCGGTAGAAATTATGGATTTAGCTAATTTATCATTACCTCCTAAAAGCTATGCTTTACGGGTCGCTGGGGATAGTATGATTGAAGATTTGATTGCAGATGGTGATGTAGTATTTTTGCGCCCGGTGGCTGAACCGAATCAATTAAAAAATGGGACTATTGTGGCTGCAAGGGTGGAAGGACACGGAACAACTTTAAAACGTTTTTATCGTCATGATGATCTTGTCACTCTCAAACCGGCAAATCCTGATTACAATCCCATAGAAGTTCCCGCAGTGCAAGTGGAGGTACAAGGTTCTTTGGTGGGTATTTGGCGCAATTATAACTAAAGGATGTCAGTAGTCAGTAGTCAGTGGTCAGTGGCAAATAAAAATAAGTGACTACTGATGATCACCAATTACCCATTACCAATTACCAATTAATTATTCCAGTTTATGTACTTAACGCGAAATCCAGCCCCGAAACTGCCTACTTTTAAACTCAAGTTACCTTATGCGGGGGAGAAAAAAGGCAGTTATCAAGTTAAGCAACCATTACCGGGCTTTCCGAAAATGCCTTTATCTCTGCAATTGCGGGAGTATCAACGTCAAGCTGTGACTAGCTGGTTTGCTAATCATGGCAGGGGAACATTAAAAATGGCTACTGGTAGTGGTAAAACTATTACTGCATTAGCGATCGCTTGTGAATTATATCAGCAAATTGATTTACAAGTTTTGTTAGTGGTGTGTCCCTATCGTCATCTTGTTACCCAGTGGGGCAGAGAATGTGAGAAATTTAACTTACAGCCAATTTTAGCATTCGATAATTTACGCAGTTGGCAAAGTCAACTTTCCACAGCAATCTATAATTTGTCTTCTGGTTCTCAAAATTTTGTCACAGTAATTACCACTAATTCCACTTTAATTAGTGATGGTTTTCAGACACAACTTAAATATTTTCCCCCAAAAACCTTAATTATTGGTGATGAAGCCCATAATTTAGGATCACCGAAATTAGAGGAAAGTTTACCACGCAATGTGGGTTTACGTCTAGCTTTATCAGCGACACCAGAAAGATATTTTGATGATGACGGAACACAATCTTTATTAGATTATTTTGGTCCAGTTTTGCAACCCGAATTTAATTTACAAGATGCCATTGCTCAAGGTGCATTAGTTCATTATATATATAATCCAGTGTTAGTAGAATTAACGGAATTTGAAAGTATAGCTTATTTAAAATTAACCAAAAAAATCGGCCGTTCTCTACTGTATAAAGATCGAGATACGGGGGAGACAGGAGATTTTGAAGAAAACGAAGATATTAAATCATTATTAATACAAAGAGCGCGGTTAGTTGGCACAGCAGAAAATAAATTAACAGCTTTACAAGAGTTAATGAAAAATCGCAGAGGAACTACCCATACACTGTTTTATTGTAGTGATGGTTCTCAAGAAATTGGACACCGTTATTCTTTGCGTCAACTCAAAGCAGTTGCTCAAATTTTGGGAGGAGAATTAGGTTATAAAGTCAGTACCTATACAGCAAACACCTCATTACAAGAAAGGGAAATTTTACGTCGTCAATTTGAAAGTGGAGAATTACAGGGTTTAGTCGCAATTCGGTGTTTAGATGAAGGTGTGGATATTCCCGCAATTAAAACCGCAGTAATTTTATCAAGTTCAGGAAATCCCCGTCAATTTATCCAACGTCGGGGACGGGTTTTACGTCCTCACCCTGGTAAGGAACGGGCAACGATTTTTGATATGATTGTGTTACCACCAGATTTGGATAGAGAAACTATTGAAGTGGAACGGAATTTATTAAAGAAGGAATTAAAGAGGTTTGTGGAATTTGCTGATTTAGCGGATAATGCTGGGGAAGCGAGGATGAAGTTATTGGCTTTGCAAAAACGATATGGGTTATTGGATATTTAATTGACTTTATGGACTAAAAAAGGTAGGATTTTATTTAGTAGATATTCTTGAGGATAAAAGATAATGAAAACAATAGAAACAGTTGTGAATGTTACCCCAGAGCGACAAATTACAGTCCAATTACCTTCAGATATACCCGCAGGTGAATATCAAGTAGTTATAGTTCTTAATGAAAGTGTTAAACCAGAGCAATTAGCCGCGAAAAATCAAGCAAAAAGGTTTAAATGTTCAGCTTATCCTGTGGGTTTAGTTGCTGATAATTTCACGTTTCGTAGAGAAGATTTATATGATAGATAAAGCGGTTTTTATAGATACAAATATTCTGATTTATAGCAATTTAGCTTTATCACCATTTCACACACAAGCAATACAAAGATTACAATATTTTGCTGATCAAGATATAGAAATGTGGATTAGTCGGCAAACTTTACGAGAGTATTTATCAGGAATGACAAGACGTAGTGATTTAACTGGAGCAATTCCTATTACTTCTTTAGTTGCTGATGTAGAATATTTTAGTAGTTATTTTCATGTTGCTGAAAATACTGCTTTAGTAACTGAAAGATTATTAAAATTAATGACAGAAATCAATATTGGCGGTAAGCAAGTACATGATGCTAATATAGTTGCCACAATGTTAGTTTATGGCATTCCTCGGTTGCTGACCCACAATATAGGCGATTTTGCTAGATTTTCTGAATTAATTACTATCTTACCATTAGAAAACTAATAAATACAGCGGTTTCCGATCTGATGAAGTACAAAGTTGAATGATGAAACTCTTGTAGTGCGGGCATCTTGCCCGCTAAATATGTACCTGATAACACCGGGAAGTGCTGTAAATATACATTTCCCAGTCATTACTAATAACCCTACTTATCTTCTAATTGCACACCTTCAATTAGTTTATGAGCAGTTTCAGACATTTCTGTTTTATAAGCTTGTAGTGCATTATTTCTTAATGCTTCTATGGTAGCAAAATCAAGAAACAGCCGCATTAATAGCGAGTTTTCTGCATCTTCATCATCCTGCAATTGAGGAACAATTCGCACAATTACTGTATCGGGTGATAAAACCTCAATCCAACCATCTGCATTCGCAAATTGGGGATGTTCATGATAAAAATTAGCAGGAAGTCGAAACCCTGCACTATTACCAATTTTGGTACTACGAATATTGTAGGAGTTGCTCATTTGTTGTGTATTTTTATTTGACTTCTACTTCTTTAGAATAAGAATCAATTATATTGATCAGAATTTCAATATGGCTGCCATTCAATTTCTCAATTTTTTTTCGGAAATCTAACCAATATGAAGCACAATATCCTTTTTGTTTTCTATCTTCTTGAAAGATAGATTTAATAACATCTATAACATCTGGATATTTCCTTCCACCATTAATTTGACCGTTATCACAGAAAGCATTCAAAATGGCTTGTCGTTGTTCATCACTCAAGGAAAATATAATTTGATCTAATTCAACCGCATTAGATTTAGCTGTATCATAGCTGCGCGATTTTGTAAATTCATTAACAATCGTAGAGACTCGTTTAGAGAAACCTTCGTGTTCTTGTAAAATTTTCTCTAACTCTTTCTTAATGGCATCATCATTTAAGTAATCTGTAGCATATCTTTTAAGATGTAATAACTGGTCTAAGTCATTATTTTTAAGGTTATTAATGACAGATTCCTGTAACAAATCTATATGTATAGCAGTCAACAAAATACGATCATGGTTTAAAAAATCTCTCTTACCAGATTCCTCATCTTCTAAGTAGAATTCTTTATTTACATTTAAACCTTTAATAAATTCTCGTGCGTGAATTTGGCAATCTTCAGATAAGCTTTCCCAAGCTCTAAATTTTGTGAGATAAATAATTACTTTACCCCAGTTTTTCTCTGAAAGTTTAACTTGTTTTAAAATGGTATCTGATAACTTATCATTCAAAATTTTTACTGTATCTTTATGATGCAAAATAGATACAGCATTGAGGGCAGAAAATTGGCGTTCTCTCTCATCATTTGGTAAATCTTTTCCTAGTAAATTTGCAGTCAGTCCATTAACAACTTCTTTAATGAGATTGAAACGCGGATTAGCTAATGGTCCATTTTGAAAAAGTTTGACTGCTTCTTCCGGCTTTTTTGGAAAAGTCTTTAATGCTATATCTTCAAAAATTCTCTTTTTTGCGGCTTGTCCCTGAACAGGAGGATATTGTAAAAAATGTATTACAGCACTTCTCAAGTGGTAACGTGCTAGTTCTGCTGTAGCTTCAAAAGGCTCTTCTATAGATGTCATAGAAGGATGAGCGCATCTACTTCTATCTTTAAATAGTCTTTCAAGATCCATTTGTTCTACAGATGAAATTAGTTCAAACTTTTTACGAGCATGATCTAACATTTTAGATTCCCAATCCCAAAGCCCTTGATAATCACTCTGTGAACTTTTATGTTCAAAATCCTTTAATAGATTAGATGCTTCACCGTTTTCTAATTGTCTCAATTTATGGATAAAATCGAATACAACTGCATTCCATGTTGAAACTATACAAGAGCGATATGCTCCTGCACGATAGCAAGCAACAGATTCTTGAATAAATTTCTTTGTTGACTTATCCCGACAAAGAACTATTAATTCATCTAGGTCAATAAAATTTGAGTACATAAAATGCTAATAATTATTTCAAAAAGGTTTACCAGTAACAATTATACAGTAACTAAAGATTGATCTTCTTCCCAAGAAAACAAAGGTTCAAGTTCACCTGATTCAGCAAAAGTGATTGCAGCTATTAAACATTGGTGTAAATCAACACAAATTTTTTTAGAATAATTCCCTGCTTGTCCACCAACAATTAATTTTTGCTCATTAGGAGAATTTACATTATTGTTATTTGCATTTATTAATGCTTGATAAAAAATAGATAAATTATTATGTTTAGCATCAACATCTAATTTAGCTATTTTATAATCAACCGGATACAAGAGAGAATAAAATACCTCATTATCTAAAGTTGCAGTTACAATATATTTACCAGCATTACCACCACCAATCATCATATAACTCTCGTCGTCTACTTCTAAGCTAACTAAAGTTTTAGTATTACCATCTAAATCACAAATAGCTGTTTTAATTTGTTGCCAATTTGGATTTTCAATGCAGTTTTCTTCATTTCTGTTTCCCGTCCATTTATCTGTATATAACTTTGATACAAACATTAAGGCTTCAAAAGTTTCCCAGCTAAGGTTATATAAAACTGTTCTTTGTTCAGCAATAATTGACTCCAGAAGCATATACAATACCTATTCCATGACGATATTAGATAAAATCCCCAGAATTTTACTTACATGATTAATATAATAATCTGTCAAATCAATTTCGACAACTTGATTAATAAGTTTTAAAAATTTCCAGTTAGTACCAGTGGTGACAGTTCCATAAATTGTTTGAATATTATTACCTTCACGTTCATTAAACATTCTTGCGGCTATCATTTCGGCTACACATTGTCCTAAACCTGCATTAATATTTTCTTTTTTAGCCTCTACAATTATCACAACTGGAGCATTAATAATTAATAATTCAGGTGAACGGCTAATAATAAAATCACAATTACCGTTTAATCCTTGTTCTGTATCTACAGTAAAATCAATACCTGAAAATAAACTGATTTGATTGTTTAAATATTTTCTAGCAGCTATTAAAATCGGTGCAATTATCATTTCAGAGCGGGATTTTTCCGTATTACTAGCAAGAGCTAAAGGTACATTTTCCTGTAATACTTCTGCTAGTAAAGCCGGACATTCAATTTCTGGAATAGATGCAAAAGCATTAATTTTATCTATAATTGTTAAAGCAAAAGCTTTTCTAACTTTATCTAAAGTAAATTCACTGTATGACATTTGATTTATTCTTTGATTTATTCCTGGAAGTTACCCGTGGTAAATTTATTTTTCCATTTTTTCAGCAATTCATTTTTTCTGAAAATCATACTCACAAAATAATTTGAAATTAAATTAAATTAAAAAATTAAAACAGGTGGGAAATACCCACCCAAAATTTACTCAGCAAACACACCAGCAAAAAAGTCCAAAGTCTCTTTTAATGCTTTGATGAAAATATCAATTTCTTCACGAGTATTGTAAAAAGATAAACTAGCCCGTGCAGTTCCCGCTACACCTAAATAACGGTGTAATGGTTGTGTACAATGGTGGCCAGAACGTATGGCCACACCTTCCTGATCTAATAATGTAGATAGATCATTAGCGTGGACACCCTCTACTGTAAAAGCTGCTAGAGCGGCTCTACCTTCGCCTTGAGCATTGGGTTTTGGTCCGTAGATTCTAATTTGGGGTATTTGTGCTAATTGGGCGAATAAATAGGCGGTTAATTCCGCTTCATAAGCATGGATTTTATCCATACCGATATTAGTAAGATAATCTATGGCCGCACCTAATGCGATCGCTTCCCCAATTGCAGGAGTACCGGCTTCAAATTTATGGGGTAATTCTGCGTAGGTAGAATGGTCTAAAAATACCTCTGCAATCATCTCACCACCACCGAAAAATGGCGGCATTACTTCTAGTAATTCCAGCTTACCATATAAAAAGCCGATGCCAGTGGGAGCGCACATTTTATGTCCAGAAGCTACTAACCAATCACAATCAAGTTCTTGAACATTAATAGGAGTATGGGGAACACTTTGACAAGCATCAAGTAAGAACTTTGCACCGAATTTGTGAGCAATTTCAGCAATTTCTTTAACTGGATTTATACAACCCAATGTATTAGAAATATGGACGATAGATACCAGTTTTGTTTTTTCAGAAATCAGGTTTTTAAACTGTTCTAAATCAAAAGTTTCTGCTGGAGTTAATTCCACAAATTTTAAAACTGCACCAGTTTTTTCAGCGACAAATTGCCAAGGAACAATATTACTATGGTGTTCCATGACTGAGAGAATAATTTCATCTCCTGGCTGTAAATTGTGCATTCCCCAACTGTAAGCGACTAAGTTAATAGCCTCAGTTGCGTTGCGGGTGTAAACAATTTCTTGGCGTGATTTAGCATTAATGAATTTAGCAATTTTATCACGGGACTCTTCATAAGCATCAGTAGCTTTTGCACTTAAAAAATGTGCGCCACGATGAACGTTTGAGTTATATTGTTCGTAATAATCACGCCAAGCATTTAAGACTGATACAGGTTTTTGAGAAGTAGCTGCATTATCGAGATAAACCAGGGGTTTACCATGAACTTCCTGATGTAAAATTGGGAAGTCAGAACGAACTTTATCAGCTAGAGTTTTGGTAGAAATCAAGGTCATATTTTAGAAATTCAGAAGTTTCAGAATAATAACTAGAATTTACAAACTATGCAGAATTTGAATTTAAGAATAATGAACCACGAAGAAACGAAGAAAGCGAAGGTAAGAGAGTTACAGAGAGATTTTTCATAAGTCCACCAAGAAATAAATTTCCTGGCTAATAGTGAAAGTCGGGTTTAACCGACTTTAGCTATTATACTTGTACTTTGGTGCAAGGCATTTATTTATTTGTGAGACTTGTGACTGTTTTTAACAAACTCTCACACAAAGAAGGAACAGGGATAAAGTTAATAATTTCCGTTGCGAAAGCATTAACTAATAATTTGCGGGCATCATTTTCATCAATACCACGACTTTGCAGGTAGAATATTTGATCATCTTCCAATTGACTGACGGTAGCGCCGTGAGCGCATTTAACATTATCAGCGGTGATTTCTAACTGAGGTTTGGTGTCAATTCTCGACTTAGATGATAACAGCAAATTGCGATTTAATTGCGATGCGTCCGTTAATTGAGCCAGTTTAGGAACAAATATTTTACCATTAAATACACCATGAGCGCGATCGCTTATAATGCACTTATGTAATTGTTTACTAACACCATGGGGATGATTTAAAGATAGAACACTGTGAGTATCAGCCAACTGATTATCAGCAATAACAGTTAAACCATTCAGGGTCGTTTCTGTTTGTTCACCAGTTTGTAATATCTCCAAATTATGACGAGAGATTTTACCACCAACAGTTACAGCATTACAATTATAACGACTATATCTGGCTTGAGTAACAGCAGTTTTACCAATGTGAAAAGCCGCAGCACCTTCCCGCACAACCCTATTGTGAGTAACCTGAGCATTTTCCTGTACCCAGATTTCCGTCACACCATTAGTAAAATAAACCTCCTCCTCCGTGTCCTCTGTGCCTCTGTGGTTCGTATATTCCTCAATCAAAACCACCTGAGAACTACTTTCAGCTACTACTAAAACCCGAGGTTGAGAAATAGTTGCAGACTCACCCGACACAGAAATAAATAATAGATGAATTGGTGTTTCCACCACCACATTTTTCGCAACCCATACCACCGCGACATCATTTAAAGCCGCAGTATTCAAAGCTGTAAAAACCTCTTTAGCACCTTCAGCTTGCGCTAAATATTCCTGAACAACTTCACCAGGTAAAACATCCAAATTACCAACAATTAAGCCAGCAGGTAAATTTTCAGTATTAGATAAATCAGGTGAATAAACACCATTAACAAATACTAACCGCTCAGAAACTTCAGGTAAAATCATGGATTGTAGAGATGTTCCATGGAACGTCTCTACATGATTGTGAACATGAAACATTCCCAACTGAAAATCTACCTGTTTCAGAGGTGACAAATCAGTAAACCGCCATTCTTCCTCGCGGGTATTGGGAACAACAGAATGACGTACCCAATTAGCAGCCTCTTCGCGTAAATCTTGTAACCAACCATCTGTTTTTGTAGTAGTTACCCGACTTAATAAACCACTTAAAAAAGCGTCTCTATCTAATAAATTTTTTGGTAGAGACGTTTCATGAAACCGCTCTAAATTAATTGACATATTCATTATACACCCACTCCCAAAACTTCCTCCAGCACCCAATCATAACCGCGAGATTCTAACTCTAAGGCTAACTCCTTACCACCACTTTTAATAATTCGTCCTTGTGCCATCACATGAACAAAATCAGGGACAATATAATCAAGAAGACGCTGATAGTGAGTAATCATAATTGTGGCATTTTCGGGACTTGTTAAGCGATTAACCCCATTAGCGACAATTTTGAGAGCGTCAATATCCAAACCAGAATCAGTCTCATCTAAAATTGCTAATTTAGGTTCTAAAATAGCCATTTGTAGGATTTCATTGCGCTTCTTTTCCCCACCGGAAAAACCCTCATTCACACTGCGACTAAGGAAAGAGGAATTCATTTTGACAATATCCAATTTTTCCTGAACTAAATCATCAAAATCGAAAGCGTCAACCTCCTCCAAACCTCTAGATTTCTGACGAGAATTATAAGCGACTCGTAAAAAATCTAAATTACTGACACCGGGAATTTCCAGAGGGTATTGAAAAGCTAAAAACACACCACCCCTAGCTCGTTCCTCCGGTGACATTTCCAAAAGATTTTGGTTTTGAAAAACCACCTCACCACCAGTAACAGTATAAGCTGGATGTCCCGCCAAAACCTTAGAAAAAGTGCTTTTTCCCGAACCATTTGGACCCATAATCGCGTGAACTTCTCCAGCGCGAACCTGCAAATTCAACCCTTTTAAAATCGGAGTTCCATCAACATCAGCGGTCAAATCCTGAACCGACAAAATCAAATCACTATTCTCAACAATCATCTTCTCTCCCTCTCTTCTTACTACTACTTCTTCGCTTCCTTCGTGTCTTCGTGGTTCATTAAAAAAAAGAACCTCAACGAAAATAGATCAACCTACACTACCTTCTAGTTTCAAACTCAACAACTTATCAGCCTCAACAGCGAACTCCATTGGTAACTGATTAAAAACATCCTTACAGAAACCGCTAATCATCATTGAAATAGCATCTTCCGCAGAAATACCCCGTTGAGCGAAAAAGAATAATTGATCTTCACCGATTTTAGAAGTAGAAGCTTCATGTTCAACCTTTCCCGTATTATTCTGAACTTGAATATAAGGAAAAGTATTAGCTTGAGCATTATCACCAATTAACATCGAATCACATTGGGAATAATTTCTCGCACCTTTAGCAGTAGGATTAATCTTCACCAAACCCCGGTAACTATTACTAGATTTACCAGCAGAAATACCTTTAGAAATAATTGTACTGCGGGTATTTTTGCCAATGTGAATCATTTTTGTACCTGTATCAGCTTGCTGCATATTATTTGTTAATGCAACGGAGTAAAATTCACCGACGGAATTATCACCAACTAAGACGCAACTAGGGTACTTCCAAGTAATAGCTGAACCTGTTTCTACTTGAGTCCAAGATATCTTAGAATTAACACCTTGACACAAACCACGTTTAGTAACAAAGTTGTAAATTCCGCCTTTACCATTTGCATCACCTGCGTACCAGTTTTGAACGGTAGAATATTTGATTTCTGCATTATCTAAAGCGACCAATTCCACAACGGCGGCGTGTAATTGATTGCTGTCGTACATTGGTGCTGTACAACCTTCTAAATAGGAAACATAACTATCTGCTTCCGCGACAATTAATGTCCGTTCAAATTGTCCTGTATCACCGGAGTTAATGCGGAAATAGGTTGACAATTCCATAGGACATTTTACGCCCTTGGGGATATAAACGAAAGAACCATCACTAAATACCGCTGCATTTAAAGCAGCAAAGTAATTATCAGCAATAGGAACAACGCTACCCAAATATTTTTTAATTAGTTCTGGGTGTTCTTGTAAAGCTTCGGAAATAGAGCAAAATATGACACCATCTTCCGCGAGTTTTTCTTTAAATGTAGTCGCCACCGAAACACTATCAAAAATCGCATCAACAGCAACATTAGCTAATCGTTTTTGTTCGGAAAGAGAAATACCCAATTTTTCAAAAGTTTCCAATAAAGTGGGGTCAACTTCATCCAAACTATTGAGTTTTGCTTTCTTTTGTTTCGGTGCGGAATAGTAAATAATATCTTGATAATTAATAGGCGGATATTTGACATGAGGCCAAGTTGGTTCTGTCATTTTCAGCCATTGGTGATAGGCGCGGAGGCGATATTCCAGCATAAATTCCGGTTCGTTCTTTTTAGCGGAAATTAGGCGGACAACATCTTCGCTTAACCCACGGGGGATAGTATCAGCTTCAATATCGGTAACAAAGCCGTACTTGTAAGGTTGGTTGACTAAGGTGGTGACAGATGCGCTCATCGGTTCTCTTGTGTTCTCTTTAAAGGATGGGCGACGGGTTGCATGATGCTAATTCCCGTTTTTTCTTACCGATTGCTAACAAGACTGCTAGAATAGGCTTAACGACTAAAACAATTCGGCGGTTGTTTAATCTACATTTTATTGTACGTTAGATTAACAACAAGAATGTTGTTTTAGTCAAATTTTCTAAAAATTTTATTTTGGGACGTTTGCGAAGCGTCTAGTAGAGAACATGGCGACTACCCAGCAGACCTCAACTAAGCAAGATATCCTAGAGTATCTATTGAAACACTCACAAGCAACGGCTGTTGAATTGGCTGACTGTTTAGATGTCAGTCCCCAAGCTATTCGCCGTCATTTAAAGGATTTAGAGACGGAGAAACTAGTTTTGTATTCGGTATCAGCACAGCCGAGTATGGGCAGACCGCAGCACCTTTATCAACTGAGTCAGCAGGGAAGATCCCGCTTGCAAAAAAACGCTAACCGCTTAAATGATGGTTATGGCGAGTTTGCAATTTCTCTTCTGGACACCTTAGCTGAAACTGTGGGACGTGACCAAGTAAAGTCTATTTTACGAAAACAGTGGGAACGCAAAGCCCAAGAATACCGGGAACGGGTGGGTAATGGTTCTTTGCGGGAACGGGTCGCAAGTTTGATAGAATTGCGAAAGCAGGAAGGTTTTATGGCGGAATTTCACCCTGTAGAATCAGATGCTAGTGGTGGAGAAAGATTCATTTTTGTAGAACATACCTGCGCTATTTCTGATGTTGCGGAATCTTTTCCTAGCGTTTGTGGTCATGAGTTGGAAATGTTTGCGGCTATTCTCCCAGATTGTACTGTTGAACGGACTCATTGGTTGATTCATGGTGAACATCGTTGTGGTTATTTGGTGGAAAAAAGTTAATTAGGGGTTATTTGTATGCTTCTATACCCACCCGGAACCAATTTCCGGGATAATGGCTTAATTACGTTAAAATGTACTTGTGTTAACTAAATAAATTGTTACTTTACAAAAGTATTAAAAATATATAAACTAAATAAAAAATTGTATTATTTTTCAGGTATATATTTTGCATCCACAACAGATTAGGGAAAAACTCAAATCATTAATTGAGGAAGCATCAACCATAGATCCCAATTTAGCAATTAAGTTAAACCAGATTAACAACTGGATTAAAGATGTGAAACCTGGTACACTGATGTCTAAACGTTTTGTTCTTTTGTTTTTACAACAATTTATTCGAGATGCAGAAATTAGACTTGATATAAAACGTTTAACTTCTGAAGCAGAAAGACAAGACTTTTATGAATCAATGACACCTCCCGAAAGATACTGGTATAGTGAATTGTTTCCTAGATGGTTAAGTAAAAATGACCCCAAATTTCATATTTGGAGAAAAAAATTAATGTCTGGTGAGTTCAATCAGGAGGATGAAAAATTAATTAATTTGATTGCTGATGTGATTAAACGGAATGGTGGTCAAGTCTTACAACGCTATATTATAGACTTATCTATGGCAAGTGATATAATGGTTAGTAGTATTCAAGAACAACCCCTTTGTATTCAACTGACTAGCCAATCTCAAGAATTTACACAAACAAAAGCTGATGATTGGGAAGATACTTTGATTTCTTGGGGAATAGAGAGAGGATTATTTTTAAGTTTTAATCCTGGTGAAAGTGATTTTATCAATCAGATAGTTAATTTAGCACTAGATAAGAGTGATAATCTGAACAATGGTATTTATCAAAAAATAAATTTATAGTGTTTCGTTAGTTTGATTATGTATAGCAAAAATTCTCACAGAGGTAATTATGATTAAGCAAGAAATTACAAAAGAAAGTCAAAAAAGACTAGAACAGTTTTTACAACATTTAGAATCAGCCCGTCAATTAGAAGATGATATCAGAAAATATGGGTTAGAAGCGGCTGATTTATATTTTGAAGATATAGATAGTGATTGGTTGGAAACTTGGGGGGATGATGACGATGAACCGGGTTATATTGAGAAACTTACTACTTTCTTAGAAAGTGATGATCTGGTTGCGGTGGAGGTAAGAAAACGTTTACAAGATAAATCTATGGATGAAATTATTGGTCGTTTGGAATATTGTTTGAGTCAATTAACAAAGAAGGATCGGATTTTTGCAGCTAAGGATTTTTTAGTTGGTGATGTTATGGTTTCTGGAAGTTGTCGCGCTTCTGGTAGTAGTGATATTAATGAGGTTGAGTTGTTGGAGTTAGCGGAAGATTTGATGGAGAGGTTGAAGGAGATTTTGGGTTAATTTTTATTTAATTAAGGTGCAATAAATATGGCTAAGGGATTTGGAAAGAAACACAAAAATAAACAAGATACAAATTACTATAACTTTTGGGAGAAAGCTTTACTAATAGCTTATAATACAGATGGGGATGCCAAATTTATCTACTCTTTTTTAGAAGCTAATTTACACACATTATATAATCCTGATGGTTTGATAGTATGGCAAATAATATGCCACTCAATTATTGATAAATTAAAGCCGGAAATAATTGCTAAACTTTATGATCAAATTAAAACAGAAGATAAATCAGATGCAGCAATTAGGAAAATTTATACTCAAATTACAATTCCTCAGAAATCGGATACTAACATAGATAAAATTACATATAGTTATTTACATACAGCAGTAGCTATGTTATTGCTGATAAATAAATTAATTAATTTTCCTAAAGGCATTAAACTAATTAATATAGAAATTGCTATTCTGGGATATGAAGCACTTACTCAAGTTTTTACTCTTGAATACAGTCCAGAACAATGGGTGTATATTCAACAAGATTTAGCTATTGCTTATCGTAACAGAATATATGGCGACCGTAAATCTCACATAGAAAAAGCAATTAAATGTTATGAAGAATTGTTAGATATTCTGGATAAAGATAATAATTTTTATATTTGGATAACTACATCAATTAATATATCACTTGCTTATTCTTATAGAATAGCAGGGAGTAAGGCAGATAATCTTGAAAAAGCAATTGATTATTGCCAGCAAATATTAGAAGTCTGTAATACTGATAATTCTTTTGAAGATTGGATATGCACAAAAAGAAATTTAGGTTCTTTTTACAGAGAAAGAATATATGGTAATTCAATAGATAACATAGAATTAGCTATTACCCATTATAAAGACACATTACCATTTTTAAATAAAGATTTACATACAGAATTTTGGCTAACTGTTCAATCTGGTTTAGGTCTTTGTTATTGTAACCGATTAAAAGGTGATGCACTAGAAAATACAGAAATCGCTATTGAATATTTTAAACAAGCTTTACAAGTATGTAACCCTAAAGATTGTCCAGTAAATTGGGTGAATATCCATAATAACTTAGGTATTGCTTACTTTCAGCGTCAATTTGGTACGAAATCTGAAAATATAGAATTAGCAATTGAATGTTTGATAACAGCGTTACAAGTTGCTAGTTTTGAAAGTATGCCTGAACAATGGGCTATGAGTAATATTAATTTAGGTTCTTCATATAATGATAGAATCCAGGGAGATAAGATTGAAAATCTTAAAATAGCAATCAAATATTTTCAAGCTGCGGCTAAAGTTTATAATTATAAAGATTATCCGCAAAATTGGGCAACATTACACAATAATTTAGGTGTACTTTATGGTCGAATAGGCAGTATTGAAGAGCAAATTAAATGTTTTCAAACATTGTTAGAAATCTGTACTCGTGAACAATATCCTTATGATTGGGCGCAAACTCATTATAATTTAGGTCTTGCTTATCGTAAAATGGGTTTGATTGATGAAGCCATTGTATCTTTTCGGCTTTCTTTAGAAATATTTCAACCTAGTCTATTTCCTATAGACTCTCGCTTATCTGGACGTGATTAAAACAGCATTTAAAAAAAATCTTTGGATAGAAGCAATAGAAGGTTATAGTATTGCCATTGAAGCACTAGAAACTAGCCGCAGTTGGGTAAAATCAGAATCACGTCGTCAAGAAATTTTAACCGAATCAATAGACATTTACCAAAACATTGTACAAGCATACATCAATACCCAACAAATAGATAAAGCCTTTGAATATTCTGAACGCTCCCGTTCTCAACGTCTGGTAGACTTAATGGCAAGTTCTCACCTTTCCCAAAGTGAAAATATACCGCCAAAAGTCCAAGAATTATTACAAAAATACGAAGAATTACAACAACAAATTGATATAGAACGCCAAAATTATAAATCAGAAAATAACCGTAGTGAAACCCGCGCTATTTGGCAAGCATACAATGAAAAAATCGCATCATTAGAAACTGCAAAACAAGAAATTTGGGAACAAGTCAGAAGAGAAGATCCCATTTTAGCAGGTGAAATTCAAGTTAAACCTCTAATTTTATCAGAAATTCAGCGATTAATTGATCATCCTAAAACTGCTATTCTCAGTTTCTACACTACCGACTCTGACACCCATATTTTTATCATTACCCAAAAATCAATTTATCTTCATACCTGTATAGGTGAAGGCTTAGAAACATTGCAACATTGGATTTGGCAGAATTGGTTATTACCTTATAAAGAATATGTAGAAAAGAAATCTAAAAACTGGGAAATACAACTCGAAACTATTCTGCATGAACTTTCTGAACGGTTACAATTGTCAGAACTAATTGGACAACATCTTCAAGGAATAGAAGAATTAATTATAGAACCTCATTTGTTATTACATCAAATACCTTTTGCTGCTTTACCTACAGGAGAATATCAAGAATATTTGGTAGATAGATTTTTAATTCGTTATACTCCCAGTTGTCAAATTTTAGATTTTTGTCATCAAAACAAAAACAAGAAACGCCTAAATTTAGATATTCAATATTTACAATATGGAACTGTAGAAGATGCAACAGATGATCTACATTGTGCTAGATGGGAAGGTGAAAAAATTGCTAAAATGTATAATATTTCAACAAAAAAAAGATTGATAGGTATTAGTCAGGCTACGGTTAAAAATTACCGAAAATTAGCTGAACAAGTGCAAATTCTCCACAGTTGTCACCATGCTGAATCTTGTTTATATAATCCTTTAGAATCTCAGTTAAAATTAGGTGATGGTAGTATTACTTTAGGTCAATTAATGTCTCCTGGGTGGCGTTTACCTAATCTTATAGATGTGTTTCTTTCTTGTTGCGAAACTAATTTAGATAACCCAGATATAACCGATAATTTATTGACACTTTCTACAGGGTTTTTATGTGCTGGTGCGATAAGTGTAATTAGTTCTTTATGGAAGGTTGATGATTTAGCAACTGCG
>Ga0315905_10001263_pt1 | contig 27149 bp, 26 predicted proteins | sample LakEriMetagenome_5_FD_203522 | JGI IMG/M metagenome (GOLD analysis project Ga0315905, IMG submission 203522) | Freshwater fungal communities from buoy surface, Lake Erie, Ohio, United States - Buoy 4 MA121 | ecosystem: Environmental > Aquatic > Freshwater > Lake | place: USA: Lake Erie, Ohio...
TCGAGAGCTCCCGATACGAGCAGATTTTGTTGGAAAGAATATTCCCACCTCTACCTCGCAATCAGTCAAAGTTCTACTCACCGAACTTGATGGAGTCGATGATGTTCTCGTCTCAGATGGAGGCGGTGAATGAAGCACTTACTCTCCATCGCCGACATCAGTCGAGTTGATGCAATCAAAATCTTAGATACAGCTGCTGAATTGGCCAGAGTCAGCGATACTCCGATGAAGAAGCTTCCGACTCTTCGTGGTCGCACTATCGTCAATCTCTTTGCAGAAGATTCAACCCGCACTCGAATCTCTTTTGAAGCCGCGGCAAAGAGACTCTCGGCAGATGTCATTAACTTCTCTGCCAAGGGATCAAGTGTCAGTAAAGGTGAATCACTCAAAGATACCGCGCAGACTTTGCAAGCCATGGGAGCAGATGCGGTAATCATTCGACATGGAGCATCTGGCGCACCTGCACGGCTTGCAGCATGTGAGTGGATGTCGGGCGCTGTCATTAATGCAGGAGATGGAACTCACGAACATCCAAGCCAAGCTCTTCTGGACGCATTCACTATTCGCAAACACTTGTCGCAAGGGCGCGAGGATCTTCAAGGATTGCGCGTGGCAATTGTCGGTGATGTACTCCATTCACGGGTTGCGCGATCAAATGTCTTGTTGCTTACCAAACTCGGTGCACATGTCACTCTCGTCGCGCCTCCTACCTTGCTTCCTGTCGGTGTAGAGAGTTGGCCTGTCACTGTTTCCTATGATTTCGATCAAGTTCTTGACTCGCTGGATGCAGTAATGATGTTACGTGTACAGCAAGAACGAATGGGCGAACTCTTCTTCCCTAATGCTCGTGAGTATTCACGTTATTTTGGCCTCAATACAGATCGTCTCAACGCACTCCACCCAGGAGCAATTGTTATGCACCCAGGTCCAATGAACCGTGGTTTAGAGATCACTGCAGAGAGTGCAGATAGTGCACGTTCTGTGATTGTCGAACAGGTCGCAAATGGTGTGAGTGTGCGTATGGCGATTCTCTATCTTCTCTTAGCTGGCGATACTTCGATTGAGGCGGGCTTATAGTGACTACTGATACAAAGAAAACTCTCATCAAGAATGGAACTCTGGCAGATGGCCGAGTCTGTGATGTATTGATCGAAGATGGATTAATACAGGCAGTTGCTCCTTCAATAAATGATAATGATGCGATCGTCTGTGATGCTAAATCTATGATCGTGATGTCTGGTTTGGTAGACCTCCACACTCATCTACGCGAACCAGGTAAGGAAGATTCGGAGACAGTTCTCTCAGGTTCACGCGCAGGCGTCAAGGGTGGATACGTTGCACTCTCAGCGATGGCAAATACTTCTCCTGTTGCAGATAACGCTGGAGTTGTTGAGCAGGTGTATCGACTAGGCAAGAGCGCTGGTCTCCTTGATGTATTTCCAATCGGCGCAGTAACTCAAGGCATCGAAGGAAAAGTTTTAGCAGAGATCGGCGCGATGGCGGATTCGGTTGCGCAGGTTCGTGTATTTAGTGATGACGGCAACTGCGTCAGCGATCCGCTTGTCATGCGTCGCGCACTTGAATATGTAAAGAAGTTTGGGGGAGTTATTGCTCAGCATGCGCAAGAGCCTGCTCTCACTTCCGGCTCTCAGATGAATGAGGGAATAGTCAGCGCAACACTTGGGCTTAAAGGCTGGCCAGCAGTTGCTGAAGAAGCAATTATCGCTCGCGACGTGCTTTTGGCAGAACATGTGGGATCACGCCTACACATTTGTCATCTGACAACCGCAGGTGGTGTAGAAATTATTCGTTGGGCTAAAGCGCGAGGAATTGATGTCACTGCAGAAGTAACTCCACATCACTTGCTACTGACAGATGAAAGTGCGAGAAGTTACGACCCAATCTTTAAAGTGAATCCGCCTCTACGGACAGAAGCTGATGTGATGGCGCTACGTCACGGTCTGGCAGATGGAACAATCGATATTGTTGCAACAGACCATGCACCACATCCTGGCGAAAGCAAGGAATGCGAATGGCAAGAAGCAGCATTTGGAATGCTCGGACTTGAACACGCGCTTTCTATCGTGGCCGCAACTATGGTCGAGTCAGGGCTTATGGATTGGGCAGGGGTGCAGAATCGCATGAGTGTGGCACCTGCGCGTATCGGAGGTTATGGTGATCATGGGCGCGAAATAGCAGTGGGAGCGCCTGCACATCTCACTGTGATTAATCCCAAAGCTTCGTACCGCGTGGATCGCGACCAATTGCAATCCAAATCACGAAATACTCCATTCCATGGAATGGAATTCTCAGCCCGCGTCGTTGCTACCTTCTTTCATGGTCAGGCTGTGTATCAAGAAGGTACAAGCGTATGAGCAAAGCATTTCTTGTCCTCGATGATGGCCGCATTTTTGAAGGAAAGAGTTGGGGTGCCACTGGTCGCACTTTTGGTGAAGCAGTATTTCAAACTGGAATGACTGGATATCAGGAGACCCTTACTGATCCTTCTTATCATCGCCAAGTCGTAGTAATGACAGCTCCGCATATCGGCAACACTGGAATGAACGCTTACGATAACGAAAGCTCAAAGATTTGGGTTTCTGGTTTCGTAGTAAGAAATCCTTCACCAATTACTAGTAATTGGCGGAGTGAAATTGACCTTGTTGATGTCCTTGTTGAACAGAATATTGTGGGAATTTCAGGAATTGATACACGCGCTTTGACTCGACATTTGCGCGACCGCGGAGCGATGCGGGTTGGAATATTTTCTGATCTCGAACTCTCTCGCGAAGAGATGGTGATTGAAGTGCGCAAGAGTGGCCAAATGGTCGGATCGTTCCTCAGCGCAGATGTCTCTACCCCTGAGCGTTACACGGTCGCGGCTAAGGGTGAAAAGAAATTTACAGTGGTGGCCGTAGATCTGGGTATTAAGGGTGCGACGCCACGTGCAATGTCTGAACGAGGAATCGAAACTCATGTAGTTCCCTATAACTCATCATTTGCCGAGATTATGGCGCTCAACCCGGATGGAGTATTTCTCTCCAATGGCCCTGGCGATCCAGCAACAATGACTGAAACGGTGGGCCTTGTCCGCGAGCTACTTCTGGAAGAAATTCCAATCTTCGGAATTTGTTTTGGCCACCAGATCCTTGGAAGAGCCCTTGGATTTGAAACCTACAAATTGCAATTTGGACATCGTGGAATTAATCAGCCTGTCATCGATAAGCGAAACGGCAAAGTAGAGATTACATCTCATAACCACGGTTTTGCGATTCAAGCACCAACGGATGGCCAATTCTCAACAGTTTTCGGACCGGGTCGCGTGACACATGTCTGCCTCAATGATGATGTTGTGGAAGGTCTCGAACTTCTTGAACGCGGCGCTTTTAGCGTTCAGTACCATCCGGAAGCTGCTGCAGGTCCGCACGATGCGGCCTACCTCTTCGGTCAATTTGTATCAATGATGGAGAAGTTTCCACGAAAGGCTGGCGCACTCTAATGCCTCTCGATCCGTCGATTAAATCTGTCCTCGTCATTGGTTCTGGACCAATTGTTATTGGCCAGGCATGTGAATTTGATTATTCAGGTACACAGGCATGTCGCGTTCTCAGAGCTGAAGGTATTCGCGTAGTTCTTGTAAATTCAAACCCAGCAACAATTATGACCGACCCTGAATTCGCTGACGCAACATACATTGAACCCATCACACAGGAATTTATCGAACGAATTATCGCAAAAGAGCGACCTGATGCCGTTCTTGCGACGTTAGGTGGACAGACTGCGTTGAATGCCGCTATCTCTCTCTTCAAAGCTGGCACGTTAGAGCGTTATGGTGTCCGCCTGATTGGCGCGGATGTTGATGCAATCGAACGAGGAGAGAATCGCGAGATATTTAGAACGATCGTTGAGAAAATTGGCGGTGAATCTGCAAAATCTGTCGTCTGTCATACGATGGATGAAGTGTTGGAAGCAGTGAAGGTACTGAATTATCCAGTCGTTATTAGGCCTTCTTTCACTATGGGTGGCTTAGGTTCAGGTATTGCCTTTAATGAAGAGTCACTCCACCAGATCGCCGGTGCAGGTTTGAGACATAGCCCAACCTCCGAGGTGCTACTCGAAGAGTCCATCATCGGATGGAAAGAGTATGAGCTAGAGGTCATGCGTGATTCCAGCGACAATGTTGTCATCGTCTGTTCTATCGAAAACATTGATCCTATGGGCGTTCACACTGGTGACTCAATTACAGTGGCACCAGCCCTCACATTAACTGATGTCGAATTTCAGAAGCTGCGTAACCTCTCGATTGAGATTATTCGTGAAGTCGGAGTCGCGACAGGTGGTTGCAATATTCAATTTGCAGTCAATCCCGATGATGGTCGCATCATTGTGATCGAGATGAACCCACGCGTTTCACGGTCGAGTGCTCTGGCATCAAAGGCAACGGGTTTTCCTATCGCAAAGATCGCCACAAAGCTTGCGATTGGCTACACCCTTGATGAGATTCAGAATGACATCACCAAGGTCACACCCGCCTCATTTGAACCCACTCTTGATTATGTTGTTGTGAAAGCTCCGAGATTTGCCTTCGAGAAGTTCCAGGATGCAGATCCACGACTGACTACAACGATGAAGTCTGTCGGTGAAGCAATGGCTATTGGTAGATCATTCCCGGAAGCGCTGATGAAGGCGATGCGGTCATTGGAGAGAAAAGAGTCGATCTTTACCTTCCCTGAAAAAATTTCCGAATCTCGGATATCTGCGTTGATGGATCAGATATCGATTCCAACTGAGTACCGCTTGCAGCAGGTCCAGCAAGTTCTTTGGGCTGGTAAGAGCGTTGAAGAAGTGTATGAAAAGACGAAAATCGACCGCTGGTTTCTTACGCAGATCGAATCAATAAATGTTGCGGCGCGCGAGATTGCACAACCAGGTGAACTCACCGTGGAAGCGATGCGCTATGCCAAAGAGCACGGGTTTTCAGATAGTCAGATAGCGATCCTGAGAGGCAGCACTGAACAAGAAATTAGAAAGACACGTGCCCATCTCAACGTCCGACCTGTATACAAAACAGTGGATACCTGCGCCGCCGAATTCGAAGCATTTACTCCCTACTATTACTCGAGCTATGAAGAAGAGAGTGAAGTAAAGCCAAGAATTGCTCCTGCAGTCATCATTCTCGGAAGTGGCCCAAATCGCATCGGACAAGGAATTGAATTCGATTATTCATGTGTTCATGCTTCATTTACTCTCCATGAAGCCGGCTTTGAAACGATCATGATTAACTGCAATCCTGAAACGGTGTCGACAGATTACGACACAAGTGATCGACTCTATTTTGAACCACTGACTCTTGAAGATGTATTAGAAGTCGTACATGCCGAGACGCTTGCTGGCCCTGTGCTTGGCGTCATCACCCAGTTAGGCGGACAAACTCCACTGGGTCTTGCAGCCGGACTCAAAGCCGCTGGAGTAACAATCCTTGGTACAAGCCCTGAAGCAATCAATTTAGCTGAAGAGCGTGGCGCATTTGGAGATGTACTTGCGTCGGTACATCTGACAGCACCTGAATTTGGTATGGCATCCTCACAGATGCAAGCGATTGAGATTGCACATCGCATCGGTTATCCAGTACTCGTGCGTCCATCATTTGTGCTCGGTGGTCGTGGAATGGAGATTGTGTACGATGACGCATCTCTTTCGTCCTTTATTGCGCGCGCAACAGATATCACTCCTGACCACCCAGTCTTAGTAGATCGCTTCCTTGATAGCGCAATCGAGATAGATGTAGATGCGCTCTTCGATGGCCACGAGCTATTTTTAGGTGGAGTGATGGAGCATATTGAAGAGGCGGGAATTCACTCTGGAGATAGTGCTTGTGTGCTACCTGCAATGACAATTTCTACTGAACAACTTGTTCTTATTCGCGAAGCAACTCTGAAAATTGCTCAGGGTGTTGGTGTACGCGGGCTCATCAATATTCAGTTCGCTTTGGCCGCTGACACACTTTATGTTTTAGAGGCAAACCCTCGTGCATCTCGTACCGTTCCTTTTGTCTCGAAAGCAACTGGTGTACCACTTGCTAAAGCTGCCGCACGGATCTCCGTAGGTTCTACGATTGCCGAATTACGTCTAGATCACACACTTCCTGAAAGTGGCGATGGTGTTGCTAAGGGAATTTCAGTGAAGGAAGCAGTCCTGCCGTGGAACCGATTTAGGCGGATGGATGGCAGAGGGGTCGATGCAGTACTTGGACCTGAAATGCGATCGACAGGCGAAGTCATGGGTATCTCCTCAACGTTTGGCGCAAGCTATGCCAAGAGTCAGATCAGCGCCTTTGGTTCACTTCCAAAATCAGGATCAGTTTTTGTCTCTCTCGCTGATAAGGATAAGGAATCAGGTCTAGCACCTGCCAAGTCTCTAGCCGCACTTGGTTTTAGACTCTTTGCAACTTCAGGCACTGCAGATTTTCTCGCTTCTCATGATGTAATGACCGCACGGGTTCGCAAGGCCTCTGAAGGCTCAGGTCCCTATGGAGAGAAAACGATTGTTGAGCTGCTCAATGGGGGAGAGATAGATCTCGTGATTAATACCCCTGTAGGACGCGGAACAAGAGCTGATGGATGGGCAATTCGAACGGCGGCAATCCAGCGATCTATTCCGTGTATTACTACAACAGCAGGCTTTAGTGCAGCCGTTGAAGGAATTAAGGTCTTACAAGCTGGTGACTTGGATGTTCGTCCAATTCAAGATTGGTTGAGAGATTGATGAGCAGTATTAACAAGAGCGCGGCTCAACTCAACGCAACAATTTTAAGTAATAAGCGAGTAGGGGCCTACCACCAGCTTCTTCTTGCTATTGGCGATCTTGCCTCAGTCTGTCGCCCAGGAAACTTTGTTGCTATTTCTGTGGGAGGCGATACATCGAAGATGATTCTGCGAAGGGCTTTTGCGATCTCACGAATTACCCATGGAAGTGCATCTGGGGGAGCAATGGAGTTAATTGTCGCTCCTTTCGGCTCTGGATCTAAATGGTTATGCGCGCAAGAAGAAGGTGCTGAGTTAGATATCGTCGCACCTCTTGGTAAAGCTTTTGGAATACCTACAAGTCCTGTGAACGCCCTTCTTGTCGGAGGCGGATACGGATCAGCACCGCTCTTCGGGTTAGCAGAAGTTCTCAAGGCTCGTGGGTGCAAAGTCGATATGCTCTTAGGAGCAAGTACAGGGTCGAAGATTTACGCTCCGTTAGAGGGTAAGCGAAGTGCTTCAACGTTAAAGATATTTACAGAAGATGGCTCAATGGGCGAACACGGAAGAGTGACCGCACCAATTCGCGCACTTATAGCCCAAGGCTCTGTTGATGTGATCTACTCGTGCGGTCCAATGTCTATGTTACGAGCGATCTCTGAAATTACAGATGGCACAGATGTTGTTCACCAATGTGCGGTTGAAGAATCCATGGCATGCGGAATTGGTATCTGTATGACCTGCGTGCTACCCGTAAAGAATGAAGACGGCTCAATCTCGATGCTCCGTTCATGTATTGACGGTCCGGTAATGGATGGAAGTACGGTTGCGTGGGATCTTGTTGGAAAAACCCCACCCGTTGGTATTCAATGAATCAGCCATCCTTGGATTTCTCTACAACGCTAGGAAATGCCTGGTTTCCTGCGCCGATTTTTACTGCGAGTGGTTGTGCAAGTTCGGGTAAAGAACTCTCGCAATTCTTTGATCTTCGCGATATAGGAGCAGTCGTTACTAAATCAGTGATGAATAAAGCTAGACATGGCCGCGCTACACCGCGCATGGCAGAGACGCCGTCGGGCATGCTCAATTCAATTGGTCTTCAAGGTCCCGGTATTGATCAATTCTTAGCTCAGGATGTTCCGTGGCTATTGGAAAAAGGTGTTCGCGTCATTGTTTCAATCGCTGGTGAGACCACAGATGAGTACGCGATGTTGGCCCGAAAGATTCGTTCAGTGTCGGGAATTAGCGCACTCGAAGTAAATATTTCATGTCCCAATGTTGAAAATCGTGGGATGGTCTTCGCATGTGAGCGAGATACAGCTGCCCGTGCGATAGATGGCGTCCGTAAAATTATCGGAGGAGAAATTCCGATCATTGCAAAACTCACTCCAGATGTCACAGATATCACCAGTATTGCCTCGGCAGTTGTAGATGCCGGCGCCGATGGATTGGCGCTGATAAATACGGTTCTTGGAATGGTAATAAATCTTGACACAATGAAGCCACACCTTGGCGGGAAAACTGGTGGTTTATCAGGGCCGGCAATCAGGCCCGTTGCTGTCCGCGCGATTTATCAAGTGCATAGCGCTATGCCCCACGTTCCAATCCTTGGAATGGGCGGTGTTACTTCAGGACGTGATGCGCTCGAACTTATTTTGGCCGGTGCATCAGGTGTCTCAGTAGGTACTGCAAGTTTTGGCGATCCAATGGCGATCCCTCGTATTCAACGCGAACTCACAGCGCTCTTGATTGCAAAGGGATTCACGTCCCTTAAGAATGCTATTGGTTTCGCTCATCGAGAGGACGCCAAGTAAATGGCTCAATCCCCAATAATCCTCGCAGTCGATACCTCTGACTTTGATACAGCACGCGCTTGGATTGATGCCACCCGGGAGAGTATTGATATCTATAAATTAGGTCTCGAGTTCTTTCTCACCTTTGGATCTGCAGGCATCGAAAATATTGCCCGAGAAAGTGGCGCATCGATATTCCTAGATCTTAAGCTTCACGATATTCCAAACACTGTAAAGAAATCAGCAGGAGTTGTTGACCATCTTCACCCACGATTCCTGACGGTCCATGCAAGTGGAGGCGCTGCGATGATCAGTGCCGCAGTCTCTGCCGTGACTTCTACATCAATCACTGCAGTGACCGTCCTTACTTCCCTAGCAGATTCTGATCTCTCTAATCTTGGATATGCGAAACCCGCGCTAGAGACAGCAGTCTCCATGGCTCGCGTCGCAACGGATGCGGGTGCAACATCGATTGTCTGTTCGCCTCTTGAGATTGAAGCGATTCGCGCAGTCATTCCGCAATCGGTTGAGATCATCACTCCGGGTGTTCGTCCGGTGGATGAAGCAGGTGGAGATGACCAAATGCGCACGATGACGCCCGCGCACGCTATGAGGGCGGGGGCAAATTTCTTAGTGATCGGTCGTCCAATAACATCTCGCTGGAGTGAAGGTAAGGCTGCGATGGCTGCACGAGCCGCGCAATTAGTAGCCTCCATTCACGAGTAGCACCCTGATCCTCTAGATTATCGTCATGAGAAAACCGCCCGTCCTCACGGAAGTAGAACGTGCGGCAGCGTTAGAAAAAGCAAGAATCTCCAGGTCTCATCGAGCCGAAATAAAGGCAGAGGTCAGAGCTGGCAATCTCACAGTGGAACAAGTTGTAGAACTTTCTGCAAGTGATGAAGCAGTTGCAAAAATGCGCGTATCTGAATTACTTGAATCTATGTCAGGTGTCGGAAAAGTAAGAGCTATCTCAATTCTCGATAGACTAGGCATCTCTCGTACGAGGCGAATCATGGGTCTCGGACATCATCAACGCAGAGCACTAATAAAGGAGTTCGCGATTCCTCGAGACAAGATGCATGATGGCAGCCTCGTTGTCCTCTCAGGTCCTGGGGGAGTTGGGAAAAGTACCGTTTCCAAAGAGATTCGAGCGCACAATGATTTTTGGGTGAGCGTCTCTGCAACAACACGTAAGCCGCGACATACGGAATCTCATGGTGTTGATTACATCTACATGAGCGATGAAGAATTTGATCGTGCTATCACTAACAATTATTTTCTTGAGTGGGCTGCTTTTGCTGGTGCGCGCTACGGAACTCCACGACAACCTGTTCTCGATGCACTCTCGGAAGGTAAGGACGTTCTCCTTGAAATTGATATTGAAGGAGCTAAGCAGGTAAAGGCGAATTGGCCTGATGCAATTCTTGTCTTTCTTGAGTCACCATCATGGGAAGAGCTCGTCTCGCGTTTAGAAGGAAGAGCCACCGATTCTCCTGAGAGAAGGGCCGAGAGGCTTGCTCTGGCCCAAGAAGAGATGGCTCAATCGCCATTTTTCGACCATATCCTGGTCAATGACCAGGTCGAGCATGTGGTTGCAAGCCTGATAAGATTGGCGCATTCGCAGCGGTCTTAAAGAATGAGTCTGCCACGCGCTAAAAATATAGGAGGCACTGATGGACGGAATCACTAATCCACCAATCGACGAACTTCTCGATAAGAGCGGATCGAAATATAGCCTCGTGCTTTACGCAGCTAAGAGAGCGCGACAGATCAACGCATATTATTCGCAGCTCGGTGAGGGTCTCCTTGAATATGTCGGACCATTGGTCGAGACACACGTTCACGAGAAGCCGCTATCAATTGCTCTTCGTGAAATCAACGAAGGTCTCTTGACCATTGAAAATCTCGATCCAGCAGTTAAGTAACCACTAGGAAACGTATCTCGTGTCCACACGCGAAGTAATTCTTGGCGTTGGTGGTGGAATTGCTGCCTATAAATCCTGCGATCTCCTTCGTCGTCTTCAAGATCAAGGATTCGGCGTTACTGTCATTCCAACTCCATCTAGCCTCAACTTCGTAGGTAGCGCAACGTGGGAAGCTCTCTCGGGCCGTCCGGTAACGACAACGGTGTGGGAGAAGGTCGACGAAGTAAGACATGTTTCATTGGGAAGTGCGAGTGATTTCATCATCATCGCACCAGCAACTGCAGATTTAATTGCTCGCATCGCGCAAGGTCGTGCGGATGATTTGCTCACCAATACGATTCTTGCAAGTGCAGCGCCGAAACTTATCGTTCCTGCAATGCATCCGGCGATGTGGTCTAATCCGGCAACACAAGCAAATGTTCAGCTTCTTCGCGACCGTGGATTCTTTGTTATGGATCCTGATCATGGGCGACTGACTGGAAAAGATGTTGGCGTTGGTCGATTCCCTGAAACTTCACGCATTCTCGCCGAATTCAATGCAATCGCGAATCCCGTCCATGATCTCCTTGGACGAAAAATACTAGTGACGGCAGGTGGCACTCGTGAGCCACTGGATCCAATTCGATATATTGGCAATCGTTCTTCAGGTAAGCAAGGGTATTCAATCGCTCGCGCAGCATCCCGCCGAGGTGCTGAAGTCACTCTCATCCTTGCAAATAGTGAGTTACCTGATCCATCAGGAATCCGTTGCATAAGAGTAAGCACGGCGGAAGAAATGTTTAGCCATGTAGAGAAAGAATTTGATCAATGTGACGTCCTGGTCATGAGTGCAGCGGTTGCAGATGCTAAACCTTCGCAGGTAAGTCAAACAAAGATTAAGAAGGGCTCACTTACCTCTATTGAGTTGGCATCTAATCCAGATATTATCGCGACAGTAGCTTCTCGTAAGAAAAGTCAGATTGTTATCGCTTTTGCTGCTGAGACATCTCTAGACATTGAAGAAGGTAAGCGAAAACTTTTGAGCAAGAGCGCCGACATTCTCTTTCTTAATGATGTTGCAGGTAACGAAATTTTCGGATCAGACCAGAACCAAGGTGTGATTTTGATTGCAGGTAATGAAGGTAAGGCAGGATCCGTTCAAGAGATCAACGTTGATCGCACCGATAAAGACACGCTCGCCGATCTTCTCCTCGATCAGGCCCTTAATAGGTTAGGTTAGACCAATGTCAAAACGTCTCTTCACTTCAGAATCAGTTACCGAAGGCCACCCAGATAAGATTGCAGATCAGATCTCTGACGCAATCCTTGACTCGCTCCTCTCACAAGATTCCAAGAGTCGTGTAGCAGTGGAGACTCTTATTACAACGGGTCAGGTGCATGTTGCAGGTGAAGTAACAACTGATGGATATGCAGATGTCATGGGAATTGTTCGCGATACCGTCATTGAAATTGGATACGACTCTTCAGTAAAAGGCTTTGATGGTAATAGTTGTGGCGTCTCGATCTCAATCGGGCAACAGTCACAAGATATTGCACAAGGTGTCAATGATGCGTTTGAGCATCGCGTTGATTCAGCCGTAGATCCACTGGATTTACAAGGTGCCGGCGATCAGGGTCTTATGTTTGGTTACGCGTGCGATGACACTAAAGAACTTATGCCTTTGCCAATCTATCTTGCACATCAATTGGCGGAGCAGCTCACTGCTGTACGTAAGAGCGGCGCACTTGCCTACCTACGTCCGGATGGAAAGACACAAGTAACTATTGAATACGACGGCGATAAGGCAATCGCTCTGAATACCGTTGTTATCTCCAGCCAGCACGCAGAAGATGTAGACGTTGCGAAGAAGTTAACTCCTGAGGTGATTGAGTATGTCATCAACCCAGTACTTTCGAAGATTGATCTTCCTCAGACCGATATGAAGATTCTCATCAACCCAACCGGGCGCTTCGTTATTGGCGGACCGATGGGTGATGCTGGCCTGACTGGGCGAAAGATCATTGTCGATACATACGGTGGAATGGCACGTCATGGTGGTGGTGCATTCAGCGGTAAAGATCCGTCAAAGGTTGATCGCTCTGCGGCCTATGCGATGCGTTGGGTTGCTAAGAATGTTGTTGCAGCAGGTCTAGCGCGACGTTGCGAAGTTCAGGTGGCTTACGCAATTGGAAAAGCACACCCAGTAGGTGTTTTTGTCGAGACCTTTGGTACTGAGACAGTTCCTGTTGCCAAGATTCAGAACGCAGTAACGACGGTTTTTGATCTACGCCCTGCTGCAATCATTAGAGATCTCAACTTACTTCGTCCGATCTACTCACAAACAGCAGCCTACGGACACTTTGGTCGCGAGCTTCCTAATTTCACATGGGAAGTTACCAATCGCGTGGATGAACTCCGCGCGGCGATTTAGCCCAACTAGCTACAGGTCTCAGATGACCTCTTCACCTCTCCGACTTCGCGTACAGAAAGTCGATCGTGGTGAGAGCACTGCCTCATCGGAACTTCCTGTTGCACGTCTCTGGGTAGATACAGGTCTCTCGCATCTCGAGTCGACCTATGACTACCTTGTCCCGCAGAGTCTGGACGCAGAAGTATTAATTGGAGTAAAGGTGCTGGTCGATTTCTCCGGCCGGAAGGTTGATGCATTTGTTATCGATAGAGTAAATAGTTCGAGCGTTGGAAATCTCAAGTTTATAGAGAAAGTCACCTCCCCAGTACCGCTGCTTACCACTGAGACCATGGCTCTTGTCGACGCCGTGGCTCGCAGATGGGGAGCGGTACCGAGTGAAATCTTAAATTCCGCGATTCCGCCTCGGGTGATTTCGGCCGAAAAGAGTTTCATAGAGGGCTCGTCGACTGCATTTGTGTCAGAAAGAAACAACAACCCTTCACATTCCTATTACTTGTTTACGCCTGGTGAAGATCCCTTTCGCATAATTGCAGCATGGGTTGAGAAAAGAACTAGCCAAGGGGGAGTACTGGTAGTTCTTCCAGAGTTACGCGAAGTTAATTCTTTAGCCAATGAACTCGCACTTCTTAATGTCGATTTTTCAATACTGGACGCATCTCTTCCAAGAACAACTAGATATATCAACTTCTTACATGTTGCTACAGGTGCTTCTCAGGTAGTAATTGGTACTCGTAGTGCAATTTTTGCACCAGTTGCTAATCTTCAGACTATCGTGATTTTCCGTGAAGGATCAGAATCTCACTACGAAAGACGGACACCTGGCTGGAATGTGCGAGATGTTGCGATCATACGCTCGCAACTAGCCGCTATAGATCTCACCTTCGCAGGCTTTGCGCCTTCGTCTGAACTTTCATTACTCATTGAGAGTGAGGCGATAGCGCTGAAGGGTAAGCGGGCAAAGGTTGATGCGACCTCATACCCACAAATTCGGGGCGAGCTCTTACCGGATCGAATCTTTGCGCCGATCAGGAGTGCGCTCACACGCGGCTCGGTGCTCTTTCTCGTTCCTCGCAAGGGTTACTCGCAGGCAATCTCGTGTACTTCGTGCCGCAATATTGGATTGTGTGAATGTGGTGGACGAATCTATTTCGGTGGACCTGGTCAAGGATTTATTTGTTCACTCTGTAATTTAACGACTGCAGAGTGGAGCTGTAAATGGTGCAAGAAGAGTTCTCCCAGCCTATTAGGGCGCGGAAATCTTCGCTACGCTCACGAAATCGGAAGAGCATTTCCGGGATTCGCAGTCATCTCCTCTGATGCGACAAGTGCAGTCCACGAGATTGAAAATCAACACTCCATTGTCTTATCTACTGCGGGCATGGCGCCCGTAGTAAGTGGCGGTTACGAAGCTGTTGTTATTCTCGAGGGCGATAATCTCTTCTCACAACTAGATCTTCGCGCTCAAGAGCGCGCACGTGAGGCGATCATGCAGAGCGCGAGTTTGTTAGCGCCTAATGGTAAGGCTCTTGTCGTCATCGATAGTTCACATCCAATAGTTGCAGCGCTTTCGCGTTGGAATCTCTCTCCACTCTTGGCAAGAGAGTTGAGGGAGCGCGAGCAGACGCAGCTACCGCCGCTAGTTCATGCGATTGTTCTTGAACTAGCACATTCCGATGCACCTACTTTTCTGAGTGGTATCACCTCATCGATTAAAGAGGGACGTGTTCCGATCTCCACGCGTATTCTCGGCCCTACTCGGATAGATGAAGAATATTCGCGGGTTATTTTGACTGTCTCCCGTGATCACGGCCAAGAGCTATTTGATTTTCTCGTTACTTATCGGAAGAAGCGCGGGATCGCCAAGAAATCGATTCCTCGTATGCGTATCGACCCGTATGTCCTATCTCATTCCCTTTGAAAGATTTAAACTGCGTTAAGATACGGCTATGACCATACAAGAGATCAGATTATTCGGTGATCCAGTCTTGGTTACTCCCGCCTCACCCGTAGTCGATTTCGATAAAGAGTTGCGGAATTTGGTCAGTGATTTGATCGATACGATGCTCGATGCCCCAGGGGCTGGATTAGCAGCACCTCAGATTGGTGTTCCATTGCGCGTCTTCACTTGGTGTGTAGATGAGGAGATTGGCCATTTAGTGAATCCGCAACTTACTTTGAGTGAAGAGCTTCAAGATGGCGAAGAGGGTTGTCTCTCGTTTCCTGAGATTCGATATGACACACCTAGGGCGTTACGCGCAGTAGCCCGAGGATTCGATATGCATGGCGAACCAATCACTGTAGATGGAAGTGAGTTCTTGGCCCGTGCACTTCAGCACGAGACAGATCACTTGGATGGAATTCTTTTTATTGAACGAATGCCTAATGAGTTTCGAAAGCTCGCTATGAAAGAGATTAGAGACTCCGAGTGGTTTATGAGCGCGAGCGAGTCAGGTTCTTCACCAATTATCAAAGTTTCACCTCATCAGACTTTCGGTAAAGGTCACTAGTGCGTCTAGCGGTTGCGGCAACGCCTCAGGTTGCTTTTCAAACCTTAGAATATTTACTCTCTGGCAAGGATCCTTTGGTTAAAGTTTTTACGACCGAAGATAAGGCCATCGGTCGCGGTCGAAATTTGGCTCCAAGTGATGTCGCCGTCTGGGCTAGCGAACACGGAATTGAATGTATCAAGGTAGGCAAAGCCGTTGAAATGGCCGCCCATCTGGATGACATTGATTGTGTTGTCACTGTTGCCTTCGGAATACTTCTTCCGCCAGAGATCCTTTCAATACCTACACATGGATTTATTAATCTCCACTTCTCACTTTTGCCTGCATGGCGAGGTGCTGCTCCAGTCCAACGAGCGATCGAAAATGGCGATGTCGAATTGGGAATCTCGGTCTTCTCACTAGATAAGGGAATGGATACTGGCCCCATTTACCGACAAACTTCTTTTCTGCGAGATGGCAGTATGCGAAGCAAGGAGGCGCTGGAGTTTCTAGGGGAGCAAGGTGTCGCGCTCATTGCGCAAACTCTTGATGACATTTCAAAGGGCGTTACACCAACACAGCAGAGTACAGACGGCATCTCATTGGCGAAAAAATTAAGCAAAACTGAAGCGCTCATTGATTGGCGACTGCCATCTACGGTAATTAGCCGTAAAGTAGCAGCGTTCTATCCCAATCCCATTGCATACGCACATTTTCGTGGCGAGATTGTAAAGATCACGCGTTGTCAGATGTGCGACGATCTTCTCTCCCAGCCCTCGCTTAAACCAGGGGAATGGCTGATCGAGAAAGATCGAGTGCTTATCGGTACAGGAGATAAGCCACTTGAGATAGTTCAGCTCATCCCTCAAGGTAAGTCAGAGATGAAGGCAACTGATTGGGCGCGTGGGGCAAGAATTAACCCAGGTGAACTCTGTGGTTGAAGCGCGCAGAAATACATTCAAGAAACCAAAGGCTGATCCAGTTCGACTCCTAGTCTTTGACATTCTCACTGAAGTAAATCGTCGCGATGGTTACTCAAATCTTCTCTTGCCTCGGGCGCTAGATTCTTCAACCTTTGACCAGCGCGATAAAGCATTCGCAACTGAGCTTCTCTATGGAACGCTGCGTATGCAGGGACGACACGACTATGTTTTGGCCCAAGTGAGTGATCGACCTTGGAGCGAAGTTGATACAGGGATCGTCGATGTCACAAGAATGGGTCTTCAGCAGATTTTCGAGATGAGAGTGCCGATGCACGCCGCAGTCTCTGAAAGCGTTGAGTTGGCTCGTAAAGTCCTCGGTGAATCGAAAGCATCTTTTGTTAATGCACTTCTCCGTAAAGTGAGTGCGCAATCGTTGGAAGAGTGGCTCGCGCCTGTAGCTTTGATAAATGACGAGGTCAGCAAACTCGCGATCACCTATTCTCATCCTGAGTGGATTGTGAGTGCATACTTTGATCTCTTACGTGATTTCGATGAAGTTCGCACACTCCTTGAAGCAAATAACACTCCGGCAAAGCCCACCTTTGTAACCTGGCCAGGACGATCTGAGATTTCAGAGTTCCACGAATGGGGTGCGATTCAAACTCCTTATTCACCATATGGGTTTAGGGCAGATGTAACTCCGTCGGCGCTGGAAGCAGTGCGCCATCGCAGAGCTGGAGTCCAAGATGAAGGATCCCAATTAGTCGCATCGATTTTTGCACAGGCAGCTGCGGATAAAAGTTCCTGGCTAGATCTCTGTGCGGGACCCGGTGGTAAGGCTGCACTATTGGCATCTATCGCCGGTCAAGGCGATCACAGATTTGTTGCTAATGAAATTTCCCAAATTAGAGCAGATTTAGTGAAGCAGGTTGTTGGATCCCATGAAGTCTGGGTTGGGGATGCTCGTGAGATTGCAATACGAGGCGAAGGCTTCGATGCCATCTTGGCTGATGTTCCTTGTACAGGAATGGGAGCGTTGCGGCGCAGACCGGAGGTACGTTGGCGACGATCACTTTCTGATCTTCGCGAACTGGGAGTTCTCCAACGCGAGATAAGTGATGCAGCAATTTCGATCTTGAATATCGGTGGAGTTTTTGGCTATGCAACTTGCTCGCCTCATCTAGCCGAGACCAGTATTGCTGTCGCTGATATTTTGAAGAAGCATCCCGAGCTTGAGCAGATTGATATTCAACCTTTCATGCCGCAAGGACTTGAAGGGGGAGTCAGAGATAAGAGCATGGCTCTCTGGACTCAGCGACACAATACGGATGCGATGTTCCTAGCCCTCTTTAGAAAAATTTCGTAAGGTAAAATAGCCACATGGGAATTCGAATAACGCCCAGTATCTTGAATGCAGATTTTTCTCGTCTGGATGAGGAGATCTCTCGGATCGCGGCAGTCTCCGATCTTTTGCATCTGGATGTTATGGATAATATCTTTGTACCTAACTTCACCTTTGACTTCGAGCAAGCAGCAGCAATTATTGCCTCTTCACCAATCCCAGTCGATTCACATTTGATGATTGCTGATGTAGATCGTCTTGCTCCGGCTTACGCTCATGCTGGTAGCGCAAGTGTGACTATTCACGCAGAGGCAAGCAGTGCAATCTCAGCGACACTTCGTGCCATTAAGGCTGAGGGTTCTCGAGCCGGGCTAGCTCTTAAACCTGGATCCTCAATTGGCGATTATGAAGATTGTGTCGATGATGTAGATATGTTCCTCATCATGACGGTAGAGCCTGGATTCGGTGGACAAAAATTTATGAACGCGATGATGGAAAAGGTGAGTCAAACTAAAACCATCATCGGAGACCGCCCAATTTGGCTCCAGGTTGATGGTGGAATATCGCTGGAAACTATTGAGATTGCTCGTGAAGCCGGTGCTGATACTTTCGTTGCAGGTAGCGCTGTCTTTAATTCACCAGATCCCGCAGAGATGATCGAACAATTGCGAGCTTTGGCGCAAGCTAAATAGAGCGTCTCGAGCGCTGATCTTCAAGTAAACTATGAGCATGAAGTCATTTGATGATCTATGGGTTGAGCTCTCGAAGAAGGCGATCGAGCGTCCTGCTGATTCAGCAACTGTTGCAGCCCTTGATGCAGGTGTACATGCGATTGGTAAGAAGATCATTGAAGAGGCCGGTGAGGTCTGGCTTGCAGCAGAACACGAGAGCGATGAAGCTCTATCCGAAGAAATCAGCCAATTGATTTTCCACTTGCAGACGCTCATGCTTGCGCGTGGTCTGACTCCGCAGGACATTTATAAATTTCTATAGTTTTTAAAGGAGCATGATGTTACGTATTGCGATCCCAAATAAAGGGTCTCTTGCTGATGAGTCTATTGCGATTCTGAAAGAGTCCGGATACAAACAGCGCACTGATTCGCGCGACCTAGTTCTCGTTGATATAACAAACTCAGTGGAGTTTTACTACCTACGTCCTCGCGATATCGCGATCTATGTAGGTTCTGGTGAACTTGAAGCGGGAATTACTGGTCGAGATCTATTGATCGACTCGGGTGCCCTCGCAGTTGAAGTGATGGCTCTGAATTTTGGTGGATCAACATTTAGATTCGCTGGTCCGGCGGGCAAGAAGTACTCAATGAAAGATATCAACGGGAAACGAGTTGCAACTGCCTACCCAGGACTAGTGCAGAGCCACCTCGCTAGTCTTGGAATTTCAGCAGAGGTTGTTCGACTTGATGGCGCAGTGGAAAGTAGCGTCCGCCTTGGAGTAGCTGATGTGATCGCGGATGTAGTCAGTACTGGAAATACTCTACGTCAAGCAGGGTTAGAGATATTTGGTGACCCGATCCTTACCAGCGAAGCAATTCTCATCACCCGAAAAGATGTCGCTATTCCGCCAGAGCTTGAAGTGTTGATTCGACGTCTACAGGGAGTCGTTACTGCACGTCAGTATGTGCTGATGGATTACGATATTAAAAAGAGTGAGATTGATGCAGCGTGCTCGATCACTCCCGGATTGGAATCACCAACAATTTCACCGCTACAGAACACAGATTGGTTAGCTGTTCGAGCGATGGTACTTCGCAGTGAAACCAATAAAGTGATGGACGATTTGTATCTGCTAGGTGCGCGAGGAATTCTCGTCACCGATATTCATGCCTGCAGACTTTAAGACTTTTACTTTCGGTTGCTCTGACCTGACTCTTCTACATCTTCGCGGGTAATTCCCAGGAGATAAAGGACGCTATCAAGATAGGGAGCGCTCAGAGCGCTATCTGCTGCGGCTCGAACGGCAGGTTTAGCGTTAAAGGCAATACCAAGACCGGCGAGTGCGATCATATCTAAATCATTTGCACCATCTCCGATGGCAACGGTCTGTTCTAACTCAACCCCTTCCAACTTGGCAAAATCCCTCAGTGCTGTTGCCTTAGCAGCACGGTCAATCACAGGACCTTGTATCTGTCCGGTAAGAAGTCCATCGACGATCTCTAAAGTGTTCGCTCTAAAATGCACGATGTTTAATGACGCAAGAAGAGGCTCAATCACATTAATAAAGCCACCAGATACTACGGCAACGGTATGCCCTAGTTTTTGCAGAGTTGAAACCAAGGTCTTTGCCCCGGGAGTCAGTGAGATTTCATTTCTCACTTCATCAATAACAGATTCAGGAAGCCCTTTGAGTAGGGCGACTCTTTCGCGAAGACTGGCTTCGAAATCAATGTCACCAGCCATCGCTCTCTCGGTAATTTCTTTCACCTGTGTTTGAACTCCAGCTTTGGCCCCCAGAAGTTCGATGACTTCTTGTGAGATAAGTGTTGAATCAACATCCATCAGAACGAGCTTCTTCGCCCAACGCATGAGACCACCGGGGGATACAGCAATATCGACCGAATGTTGGGCGGCTAGTGGTGTTAAAGCTCCTTTAAGTGTTGCCGTAGGCGCACCGCTGACAACGCATTCGATCGCCGTGACAGGATAACTTGCAGTGCGCTGAATACGTTCGATATTTCCTGCAACACCTGCAATTGCTGAAGCAATACTAGCTAGCGCCGCTGGTTTTAAATCTTGAGAAAGCAGTACGACGTGGGTGAGTCCAGTTTTGGCAGCGATGCTCTCACTCTTCTGTTCAGAGAAAGCAATAGCAATGTCTAGATCTAACGATTCGGCCTTCTCGTTGAGATCAGTTTCGATCGCCGAAGCATGAGCACGATCAAGTGATATCAGGATGGTCAAAATCAAGCGGGAGCGAATTACTACCTGTTCAATATCCATGATCGTCAAAGAGAATGGAGAGAGCGTTGAGAATAGAGCCTCGGTGATACCAGGGCGATCTTCGCCGGAGACCAGAATCAGGCCTGTGTAATACGCGCTTTGCTTATCCATGTGCAGAGATTATCGTGAATCACAGGTCAATCTCCTCGTATTTACGGGTCTTCAACGCTGCGAAGAGATATCTTTTAGTCCGTGAGTGGCCAAGAAGTATTGCGAGTTTCCGATGTCTGCGTTCGTCGCGGCACACGGATGATCCTTGGCCCCATAACCTTTGCTATTTCTCCAGGGGAGCGCTGGGTCATTCTCGGTCCAAATGGAGCGGGAAAATCGACTCTGCTCAATCTATTAGCCACCCGAGCGTTTCCTACCAGTGGCAAGGTTTTTGTACTCGAGAAAGAGATGGGCAAGGTCGATCTCTTTGAACTCCGCACTCGTATTGGTCTTGCAGGAGTTGGTATTTCAGAAGATATTCCATATGAGGAGAAGGTTCGAGATGTTGTTGTGACTGCCGCTTATGCAGTCCTCGGTCGATGGAATGAAGATTACGATTTATGGGATGAATCTCGAGCAGTGGCGCTACTGACCACATTCGGTGTGCGAGAACTTGCAGATCGAGATTATGGAACGTTAAGTGAAGGTGAAAAGAAGCGTGTACAAATATCACGAGCTCTGATGGCAGATCCTGAACTGTTACTACTCGATGAGCCAACCGCTGGCCTTGATGTAGGTGGTCGCGAAGATCTGCTTCGCCGCTTCTCTCAATTCTCTAGTGATCCAAGCGCTCCAGCAACTGTGATTGTTACCCACCATATTGAAGAGATTCCGGTGGGAACAACTCACGCCTTACTGTTGAAGGAGGGTTCGATTGCGGTAAGCGGGCCCGTGCAACAGGTGGTGACAAGTGAACATATCACTGCAGTCTTCGGCGTCGAGGTAAACGTTTCCTTTGATGGATCACGTTTTTACGCACGAGCATCTTCGTGAACCATCCAATTTTCCAACCCGTTCATCCTTCGTGGTTTCCAGTACTTGAACCGCTTCAGAATGAGATCACCTCTACATTTGACCGTGTCAGTAAGGGCGGATATATACCCGCGATAGATCGAATCCTTGCCCCGTTGAGTACAGCTATTGATGAAGTGAAGGTTGTTATTGTCGGACAAGATCCATACCCAAATGCTGATTACGCAGATGGTTTTGCATTCTCCGTGCGGCCTGAGGTTTCACCATTCCCTGCATCTCTGATCAATATTTTTAAAGAGCTCGAAAGTGATCTTGGTACTGCGATGCCAACTGATGGAAACCTCGAACGCTGGTCGGGTCAAGGTGTTTTACTCATCAACCGTACCCTGACAACAATTCCGGATGAGTCACACGCGCATCAAAGAAGTGGATGGATGGCAATCACTGAGGTCATCATTCGCGAAGTTGCTTCAAGAGGTGCGGTAGGAATTCTGTGGGGTGGTAATGCCCAGCAGATGTCTGATTACTTCGATTCATCTCGTGTAGTTAAAAGCGCTCATCCAAGCCCGCTCAGTGCCTATCGTGGCTTCTTCGGTTCTAAGCCATTCTCACAATGTAATTCAATGTTGGAGCAGATCGGCAAGACTCAAATTTCTTGGTAGAAAAAAATAGGCCGGATACTCACTCAGAGTGAATACCCGGCCTATTTCTTATATAAGTTACTTATCCAACCCAGATATTAATTGGGGATTGCAGGAAGTAGATTACGAAGAGTCCTGAAACGACCCAGAGAAGTGGATGAACTTCCTTTGCGCGTCCCTGAACAGCTCGGATAATCACGTGGGTCACAAATCCAACACCAATTCCAACAGAGATGTTGTAAGTAAATGGCATCAGGATGATTGTAAGGAATGCTGGAAGAGCTATTCCAATATCATCCCAGTCAATATTTTTAATTTGAGTCATCATGAGGAATCCAACGATCACTAGCGCCGGAGTTGCAGCCTCATAAGGAATGACAGCAACTAGAGGGGCTAGGAATGTTGTGAGGAGGAACATGACACCAGTAACAACTGAGGCAAAGCCTGTACGAGCTCCTTCACCAACACCGGCTGCAGATTCAATGTAGCTGGTGTTAGATGAGATGCTTCCTGCTCCACCAGCGACAGCTGCTAGAGAGTCAACAAAGAGGATCTTGTTGTTATTTGGAACATTTCCTTCATCATCAATCAAACCTGACTCGTGACCGATTGCAGTAACTGTTCCGACTGTGTCGAAGAAGTCTGAGAGCAAGAGGGTAAAGATGAAGAGGATCGCTGTAATCAATGGAACGCGATCAAAGCTGCCCAGGAGGTTGAATTGACCAAAGAGTGAAAAGTCGGGGGTAGCAACTACCTCTGCAGGCATTGCTGGAACATTGAGATTCCAACCCTTTGGATTTACCGCACCTGTTGCACCGTTGAATAGTGGTCCAATTTTAAATGCTGACTCGATCGCGATTGCAGCAGCTGTTGCTACGACGATTCCGATCAAAATTGCGCCCTTGATCTTCTTGACCATGAGAGCGATTGTTAAGAGGAGTCCGAAACCAAAGACGATAATTGGCCAACCCACTAGGTTTCCATTCTCACCAAGCATGACAGGGACAGGGCCTGAACCGGTGCGACGAACAAAGCCCGCATCGACAAGTCCGATGAGAGCGATAAAAAGTCCAATACCTACTGATATCGCGATCTTAAGTTGTCCGGGAACGGCGCGGAAAACTGCGCCGCGGAAGCCTGTGAGTACAAGAACGGTAATGATCAGACCTTCGATTACTACGAGTCCCATTGCATCTGCCCATGACATCTGCGAAGCGATACTTACTGCCACAAATGTGTTGAGGCCGAGACCTGTGGCGAGTGCGAGAGGGTAGTTACCTAGAACTCCCATCAGGATTGTGAGAATGCCAGCCATAAGTGCTGTCATTGCGGCGACGAGAGCTAAGTTAGGAGCATCTCCGCCACCGATATATTTTCCATCTGCATCCTTGGCTAGGCCAATGATCAATGGGTTGAGCGCTACGATGTAAGCCATAGTGAAGAATGTGACGACTCCGCCACGCACTTCCTGTGCCACTGTCGATCCGCGCTCGGATATTTTGAAGTAACTATCGAGCATGTTGAACCTTCCTCATTTTGTTATCGGGGGTGGTTGCGACCCCGTGTGAAATGGCGGCTCACAGACCGATCGAGGATGGGGAGCTCTTTGATAGGGTCAAAATATCTGACCGAGAGCCCTACTTTGAGGTTAGGCGCGCTAAAAGGCCGAAAGAAATGGCAACGGATTGGCCAATCAACAGGGCGAACAGAAGCGTGCCTAGGCCCAATGTGCCACCGAGAAGGGCCCCAGCGATGGAGACAACAACCTCAAGACCTAGACGAACTCGTCCCACGCGCACTCCGGTCCGTTGATGCAGACCCGTCATTGCTCCATCTCGTGGCCCAGGACCGAGTCCACATGTGATGTAGAGAGCAGAACCTATTCCCACCATTGCTATTCCTGTGAGAGTAAAAATCAGACCACGAAGCAAATCTTCTTGTTTGGGAAAAATATTTGTTGCGATCTCAATGAAGAGTGAAATAACAATGATATTCGAAAGAGTTCCAAAACCGGGACGCTCTCTGAGCGGAATCCAGAGAGCAAGAACAAGTGAACCAATAATCAAGGTAGATGTACCAATTGATAGACCACTTTTTAGCGATATCCCTTGAGCAAGGACCGACCATGGTGCATTACCCAGACCTGACTGAATAATTAATCCATCGCCTAATCCGAAGATTGCTAAACCAAAAAAGAGAATAAATACACGTTTGAAAGAGAGATCCCATCGACTCTGTGCAGTCCACGGCACCACCGGGACTGTTCTGTGAGGCTTGAGGTGAGAGAGGATATCGCGCAACGTCATCTGTTCATCCTACCTTTATAGTTGGACTTTAAGTACTCTTGGCCAATGTTTACAGGCTCTGGAACGCTCATCAATATCATCACTATTATCTCAGGCGCATCTCTCGGAGTATTAATCGGCGGTCGTATGCCAGATCGTATGCGCGCGCTTATTACAGATGTACTTGGCTTGATCACAATTCTTGGAGCTTCCACAGCGCTCATTGCTGTTGGATCAGTGAGCTATATAGAAGCGTTGCCAAAAGGTTGGCCTCTTTTAGCGATTTTGGCTTCACTACTTTTAGGTGGAATCATTGGAAGCGCAGCAAATCTTGAAAGCAGATTAGAAAGTTTTGGCAACTTCTTAAGAGTTAAATTCAAAGCCGACGGCCAAGGAACATTCGTTGAAGGCTTTATTTCTTCCTCACTCCTCTTTGTGATTGGTCCGTTAGCAATCCTTGGTTCAATTAGCGATGGTATGGGCACGGGCACAGACCAGCTCATTCTCAAATCGTCACTCGACTTTTTTGCAGCCATGGCCTTTGCTGCAAGTCTAGGTTGGGGCGTTGCAGCCTCTGCCATCCCTGTCGGTATCTATCAGGGAGTCTGGACCGTTATTGGCTTCGCCCTCGGAAACATCCTGGCGGGATACCAAGTTGATGCGATGACAATTGTTGGTGGGTTGATGCTCTTATCTATTGGCCTTGGTCTACTGAAGATCAAAACTATTGCGGTCGGAAATCTACTTCCGGCGCTAGTGGTCGCACCGATACTTGTGGGCGTGCTGCATCGGTTCATCTAGTCAGATTGGATTTGGTTGAATTAGTTAGATTGTGCTTGCATCGATTACAAAGCGATACTTCACATCACTTGCAACCGTTCTTTCATAAGCCTGATCTACATAATCTGCGCTGATGACTTCAATATCACTGAGAATTCCATGCTCGGCGCTGAAGTTAATCATCTCTTGAGTTTGAGCAACTCCGCCAATCATTGATCCCGCGAGAGATTTTCTTCCATTCAGCAGAGAACCAACGTGTACTGGATACGGTGCACCGGGAAGTCCAATAACCACAAGCGTTCCATCAATAGTAAGGGTGGAGAGATAGTCATTGATATCGATCTGAGCGCTGACAGTATTGAGAATGAGATCAAAGGTGCGAGCAAATGGCTTGAGGTCTTTTGGATCCTTCACGCAGATAAATTCATCAGCGCCCATCGCTAGCGCCGCTTCTCGTTTATTTGGGGAGTGGGAGATAACTGTTACGTGCGCGCCAAGAGCATGGGCAAATTTCACACCCATATGTCCCAAGCCACCTAGACCCATCACAGCAACGCGTGTGCCTTTGCCGGCTTTCCAATGCTTGAGGGGTGAATAGAGAGTAATTCCTGCGCAGAGCAATGGTGCAACACCATCAAGAGGCATTGATTTCGGAATCGTGACTGCATAGTTTTCGTTGACTACGAATATATTGCTATATCCGCCCATTGCGACAGTCTTACCATCGCGCTCTAGAGTGTTATACGTCCCCGTCATTCCTTCATCACAATATTGTTCTAGACCGTCTTTACAGGGCTGACACTTGCGGCAAGAATCAATAAAAACACCAACACCGATGTGATCACCTACGGAAAACTTCGTGACACCAGATCCGATCTCAGTTACGACGCCAGCAATTTCATGACCTGGGACCATTGGAAATAGTGCGGGACCCCACTCTTCACGGACCTGGTGGATATCAGAGTGACATATTCCAGCGAAGGCGATATCAATCTTGACATCGTTGCTGCCTAACTCGCGACGCTCAAAATCAAAACGCGTAAAGGGCGCACCCTTACTAACAGCTGCGAGTCCACGTACTTTTGTCATTGCTTCTCCAATTGCGTGAGGTTTGTGTGTGAGATTGCTTAGAGTTCGTTAAAAGGCAGCGGGTCGCTAGAGATATGACCCGCTCTTGAATTTCGTGCAGTGACACCACGCATATGGTGCCTTCGACAGAGAACCTCATATGCGACTTCATCAGTAGATCCAACGTTTCCAACAACTACTTGCTCGCCTTCGGTAACCATTTTTCCGCCGACGGTACGGGCGTTATGTGTGGCGCGGGATCCACACCAGCAAAGGGCCTCCACCTGCAAGGTGTTTACTCGATCTGCTAACTCAACTAATCGCCCTGAACCAGGAAAGAGCTTCGTCCTAAAATCTGCCAAGATTCCAAAGGCGTAAACATCGATTCCCAGACCATCCACGATTCGAGCCAGCTCTTCGATCTGCTCTGGTTGATAAAATTGGGCTTCATCGCAGATTACATAATCGATGCGCTCTCCGATAGATAGCTTATCGACAACAAATTTATGAATATCAAAACCGGGCAGAACTTCAATCGCTGCACTGGTTAATCCGAGACGTGATGAAATCTTTCCAGCTCCAGCTCTGTCCTGCGAAGTGAAAATTAATCCGCCACGTCCGCGTTGTTGGTGGTTATGGGCAGTCTGCAGAGCAAGCGTTGACTTCCCGCTATCCATAGTTCCGCAGTAGTAAATCAATTCAGCCATGGCGCAGATCCTGCCACAAAGATGGTAAAGAAGTGACCTATCCGCTTATAAGGGCGTGAACCGAAACCTCCGGTGAGTGTTGGGCGATACGTAAGCGCCCGCCCAAGAAGGAGATCTCGCTGAG
>Ga0315905_10001266_pt1 | contig 27083 bp, 25 predicted proteins | sample LakEriMetagenome_5_FD_203522 | JGI IMG/M metagenome (GOLD analysis project Ga0315905, IMG submission 203522) | Freshwater fungal communities from buoy surface, Lake Erie, Ohio, United States - Buoy 4 MA121 | ecosystem: Environmental > Aquatic > Freshwater > Lake | place: USA: Lake Erie, Ohio...
TAACCCTATTTTATTGACATCCATCTTGACCCGTGTGGCTAATTTAGGCGCTATACATCCCATTCCTGCTGCCGAAACCACCCTCTAGTTTGGCGAAGGTATTGTAGTAAACTCTTATTTTGGAAGCGAGCAAACTCAGTTGTTCCGCCCCCCACGCCTGCGGAATAGGCATAAAAAGCGAATCCTTCTTCTTTGAAGTTTTTATTATTTTGGCGAATAGAGGCGGATTCTTGTTCCCCTGCAAACAGATAGGTTCCTTCTCTTCCTCGATCCGTATTTTGAAAACGATAGAAAGGCTGCATTAGTGAATCGTTTTTACTGACAGCTACTTGAAATGCAAATCCCTCTTCTTTGAAATTTTTATTATTTTGGCGAATAGAGGCAGCTTCTTGTTCTCCCGCAAACAGATAGGTTCCAGGTTTATCTTGATTTTGAAAACGAATAATAGGAGTTGTTAATTGATTTTTTTTACTCAAGTCTGGAGGTGCAATCGTGTAGCCAATGTCTTGCAAGATGCCCAGATCCAAAGAAGTAGGTAAAATTCGGGTTCCAGAAAGAGAACTGGGATCCATCAAATCTTCGGGTGCAGAAGCTAAGGTGAATCCTTCTCGTACATGGGATAAATCAGGCGCTAGAGGGATAGGCTGCCCGCCATTCAAGCTACGACTAATTGCTCCATTAAATCCTTGACCTGTGACTTGATTCTGAAAAGCTGGGGATGTACCAATGCCTAATACGTGACCAATTTCATGAAGCGCGATCGTCAAAAAATCGGTTTGATTACTAGGAATATCGTTGCTGGTATTGGGAGTCGTATCAAAGAAAAAATTTGAGGAATAATTGAAATAAATCGTACCTGCCCACGGCTCAAAATTATTGCTGTTGTAACGATTATCTCGCTCACTTCCTACTTGCCATTGTCCAAACGGCCCACCAACTCCTTGAATACTACTTCCACTCGGTAAACTGAGACTATAGACAAAAATGAGCAGGTCATTAATCGGTTGAGTTAAAGTAACAGTCTGAGAAGTTGTTGCAGTTGAATATCCATTACTGGTTACATTCGTCAAATACGCGATCAGCACACTGAGACTTTCGCTAGCAGGAATTGACGTAAAATCATCATTAATACGAGATTCCCAAATGTTGGCTGCCTGTTCCAGAGTATTTCTTCTGATCGGATCACTAAAGAATCCTTGATTATCAAAGCGGTAGTCGAATTCAATATTAAAAGTCATAGATTGATTTCTTCAAAAAAACGAGTGGAAATAGTGGTAAACCTAACTCAAAAGCTGATCAACACTATTTCCATTCTAATGTTTAACTAGCAGCAGCAAAAGCAGAACCTTCTATAGTAAAATCAGGATTATTCATAGCCAAACTTGTTTCAAAAGGGCGGTAGTGCTCAAAATAAGTAATGATAGTACGACGAAAGTCTTGACTAGTAAGGATTTAGGTAATGAAAATCATTATTTCTTGGGCACTACCAAAATTATTTTGCTGGGGTTAGGGTCTTGGCATAGAACTGACTTTCTGATCGACCCAAGCGATGGAGATAGCGTTGAAATTGCCACTGGCTCACCGCAATTACGATCATTTGGGTTAAAAGACTCAAGAAAAATAACCCTGAAGCTTGGTTACTTAGGGCTAAGATCGGTACTGGGCTCAACCAAAAGATTGACGGCGCATTAATGCGGGTTCCGATACTCACTACCACGGGCATGGCAATCATCCCGATCACGGTGAGGACGAAAACTAATGGGCGGGGCACAGACAAACGCCCTAAACCCCATTGCCAGAACGCTGCCAGGGTGAGATTCCAGACTAAACCTAAGCAAAAACCTAGCAGAACTAACCCCGGTTGATAATCTGAACGAGAGGTGAGGCTGTCGGGTAACAAAATTATTAATAGCGGCAACGATAATAGGGCGGTTACCCCTAAATTAAGGGCGATCGCCATCAGGGCGGGACTATTTTCCCCATGGAGAGCTTGCCAACCCCAAGTGCGATATTGCCGGGGGAATTCGTGATGGTAACGACTCCACTCCTTAAGGTAATGGCGTTGGGGCAGGAGGGCCAGGGTTAGGCCGAAAAAGAATAGCCAAAGGAACAGTTGCCAAGTGGCTAGGTTCATGAACAGGAAGTCTGAATTATAGGCGTTGGGGCTATAGGGTTGAAACAAAAAGCCGTTGGCGATCGCCACGAAGGAGAGAGTTAAGCCCAGGCTTTGTTCCTTACTCCAAGCGGTACTTTGGGGACGACGGAAGCGACGTTTAAGCACCTGCTGAATCCAGTAGCTTCCCACGGCAAAATTAAAGATCATAAAGGCCATGCCGAGGGGGGCAAATTGGAATAATGCCATGCCATACCAGCGCAAAGTTTCCAATTCATTACCGTGGAAATAGCCCACTAAATGGGGAGCAATAAAGGTTGATTCCACCAAATAGTTCAATGCTTTACCGGGATAGAGCAAACCCAACCAAGAAATAAAGACGGGTTGCCATTCTGCCGTCATCGCACTAGAAAAACTAAAGATCACAAACATGATGGCCAACAAACCGGCGATCGCCGCACTTTGGGTTTCCCCGAAGGCCTGTTTTTTGCCATTCGTACTTAATCCGATCCACAGGGCAAGATGGAAAAAGAACACGGCTCCCGCTAGCAAGACACCGTAATATCCCAACAATAAAAAAAATGAAATGCCGGCGATCGCCGCACTGATTAAATGCAACGGTAAACAGGTGAATAAAAAGCCATAGAGTAGGCTCGGAACCCCTAACAATTTGCCCCAAATAAAATCAGTTTCTGACAGGGGACTTAATCGTAAAAAATTAACCGTGTCTTGTTGAGTTTCTTTTTGTAAATCCGCAATCAACAGATAAACTCCGACCGCCACCAACGCGATAATCCCCAACACACTTAGGAGCGTAAACACATCCAGACCCCACAGTCGCCAATTCACTTGCAGGGAACCATCAAAATTTATCGTACAGAGGAAATTATTGGGGTAATACTCAGACGTGGCCTCGCCAAAACAATAGCGGTTATATTGCTCCGTTGCTTCCTTGGGAATCGGTAATTGATTGCCCAAAAAGAAAATCAATCCCCCTTGGAACAATAAACTGGCTAGCAAAATCCAACGACTTTTATTAAAGGTTAAACGGCTTTTTAATTCTCGATATAGCTGGGGGTTCCAATCACCGATACGGTCTAAAACTTGGGGGAGGAGATTAACCATGATGGAGAAGGGGAACGTTGAGCAGTGTTCAATTAATAAAACTTAAGAAACCTGTTGATGACCCAGTTTGAGAAAAATGCTTTCTAGGTCTTCTTGTTGACAATGAAATTCACTCACCTGACAACCAGCATAGATCAAGTTTTTCAGTAATGTGGCGCTGTCGTCGGGGGAACCGGAAAAGTTTACTAAACAATGGCCAGTGGGTTGGTTGGTTGTTGAATAGCTTACGCTCCAAGCTTCCACACCGGCTTGATCCTTGAGGCAGTCTGTCAACCGCTCTAGGTCATTCAAAACGGCGATCGTGATTTTTTGTTGGCCTAAGCGGGCGTATAAATCTTGTAAAGACGTGCTTTCGACTAAACACCCCAATTCCATAATGCCGATCGCCGTGCAGAGTTCCGCCAAGTCACTGAGCACATGGGACGAAATCAAAATGGTCATGCCCGCGCTTTGCAACACCCGTATAATCTCCCGAAATTGTTGACGGGCGATCGGGTCAAGGCCAGAAACGGGTTCATCTAACAGTAATAAAATTGGTTCATGGATGATGGTTCTGGCAAGGCTCAACCGCTGTTTCATGCCCCGCGAAAGGGTGTTAATGCGGCTATTGCATTTGCTAGTGAGTTGTACCAATTCTAAAACTTCTTGGAGGCGACGGCGACGGCTGGGATCTTTGAGGTGATAGAGCCGGGCAAAGTAGTCTAAATAATCCCAAACGGTCATGTCTTCGTAGAGGGGATAATCATCCGGCAGATAGCCCAAGTATTGCTTGATGCGTAAATTAGCTTCCCCAGGGATAAGGCGATCGCCAAAGAGATAAATATCGCCCCTGGTGGGTTCTTCGGCGGTGGCCAACATGCGGATCAGGGTAGTTTTGCCTGCGCCGTTGGGGCCAATTAAGCCATAAACCGATCCTTCTTCAATATCCAAATCCACATTGGTTACTGCGGCATGGCGATCGAAGCGTTTGGTTAAGCCTTGGGTAGACACCGCTGTACGAGGTTCAGAAATCAAGGTCATAGACTATCCTCAAAACGAAAATTCGAGTCATCCCCTATTTAATTTACCCAGGCAGTCACCCGATCGCCCTCATTAATAACTACACACTCAGAAAGCGCTAGGGATTTAGTTCAACCCAAATTAGTCGAGATTATTTGATAAAAATTAGCCCAGGGTGATAGCCACAATCAATAACCAACAAGGCGATCGCCATGGTTGAACTGCGTTGTTAAACTAGATTGCTAGAATTGCCCTCAAAATCGTTAACGTTGATTATGGCCGTCAGTGAACAAAAACATCCCCAGGAAAGCCGAGATCAAGCAATTGTCGATCGCCTTTTGCAGTCGCCGCCGGATAATCCCCACTTATTAGAATTAGCCAGATTGAGAATTCGCTACAAAAACTTTCCAGGGGCAAGGAAGTTACAACGGGACTTAGACTTAATTTTGCAACAATGGCACTTAAGCGAAGCAGACTTATTTGCCCAAACGCAGGCGCTGTACGCCAGTGGGGAAGCCTACCTCAAAAAAGCCGGGGAGGATCAACAGGATTGGAGTTAGCAACCTGACCTAACCGAATTCTGGCACTGCTCCTTGAGGACAATGCGTCTACAAAATCAAGCTCCAACTGACCACCACCGATGAAACCCTATTTATCCGTTCCCATTCAAGAGTGTGGCGAACCCCTAGCTCCGATCGCCATTGAGGGAGTGCAATTACTTAATCCCCCGCCTTACCAACAATTAGGAGCCGATTACCAAGGGCGATCGCCGTTTTGTTTACGCACTGGGGTTCTACAAGCATTAGTCACCGCAAGACAGGAATTAGTTAAGCAGCAACCTGATTGGCAAATTTTGGTATTTGATGCCTACCGTCCGATCGCCGTTCAGCAATTCATGGTGGACTACACCTTTGGGCAAATTTTGCAGCGGGATCGCTTAACCACCGTCCAATTAACCGACACCCAACGAGCAAATATTTATGATCAGGTTTATCAAATTTGGGCCTTACCCAGCCCCGATCCCAAAACCCCTCCCCCCCACAGCACTGGCGCGGCCCTAGACATTACCCTCTTGGACGAAACCGGCAACCCCGTAGCCATGGGCGGCGAAATTGACGAACTTTCTCCCCGTTCCCAGCCCGATTATTATCGACAATTAACCCCCAAAAATTCAACGGAAGCCCAAACCTTTGCCCAATATCAACAACAACGGGATTTGTTAAACACCATCATGGAAACCGCCGGATTTTTACGCCATCCGGGGGAATGGTGGCATTTTTCCAAGGGGGATCAATTTTGGGCTTGGCAACAAAACCAACGGCGATCAACGGAGTACTATTTTGCGCACTATGGACGGGTGGAATGATGACAGGACTTGATCCCAGGTTGAAAGGCGGTTAACTAGACACATTATGATGATGGGTGGCTATTCCTGGCAAAATCTTTAATATCCAGACCCTCCGTCCTTGATTTCCTATCAACCCCTTCATTAAATCCCGATGATTCAAAATCCGACTGAAATTTCTGTTCAAGAATTAGCTTTAAAACTCGCTCATCCCAATCCCGACATACAAATGATTGATGTCCGTGAACCCCATGAAGTGGCGATCGCCGCCTTACCGGGATTTGATGTCTTGCCCCTGAGTGACTTTGCCGAATGGTCGGAAACCATTACAGAACGCTACAACCTTAAAAAAGAAACCCTCGTCCTCTGTCACCACGGCATGAGATCCGACCGGATGTGTCACTGGCTGGCAGATATGGGCTTTAGCTGTGTCAAAAATATCGTCGGTGGCATTGATGCCTATGCTCGCGTAGTCGATCCCCAGTTACCCCGCTATTAGCCCGGGTTCGGAATTTTCGACCAAACTCGACAAACTTTACTTTATAAATAAGCGTCAAAACTTCGCCCTTTATGCCAGGCAGCGGAGCAATTTTACTTTGGCCAGAGGCAACACTTGAGCAATCCTGAAACTGTAAAACTGAAAATGGGCAAGAAAAAGCCCCTGGGCGTCTTTCCTTGTTTCGACTCCGGGGGCTTAAACTTACTCCTCACACACCACTAAAGATTAACGCCTTCCCCCCATGTACCCCAGGAGGTTGTGCCAGTAACAAGATTGACACATACCCTTGCTGTTATGTCATCAAGCCCAGATATATTCCTTGGCGATCACCGCTCCCCGGAAGGTCATACCATCAAAATATCAAGATTTTCTGACATGCAAATCAAGAAAAAGCTTGATTTTACGTTGAAATCCTTATTCTGTCAGTCTGATCCCCTTGACGGACAACGGACTCCTTATGTTACAAAAGGTGAAGTTTGCGATCCCCACCTTGGCAATCGCCCATTTAAGACCCTCTATCTTTAACAAAATTTCATTCATTTCGTTGTTTTCTAATTTCCGTAAAACTCGTCCCCCGTCCGGCTCCTATCCAAGGAGTCCTTCAGGGGATGCCCCAATGAATCGAGAGTAATTGTTATGGCTCAAGACCGACCCCCGTTAGAAGACATGACGCTGCGACAATTACGCCGAGTTGCCAGCGAATGCAATATTTCCCGTTACAGTCGGATGCGTAAAGCTCAACTGCTAGACTCAATCGACCAAGCGCTGAAAAATGCGCTCTCTAGTCCGCCCCCCCTTACAACAAAAACCTTTAATCGCCCCCAGGAGGAACAAGCCGTGGAAGCTTCGAAATTTGAACTTGGTCAAGATGATAAATTTGGTGCTCCCCTAGCCTCTGTCGATGAAGGACTAGGGGACTTACCCGGCGGTTATGGTGATAGCCGGATTACCCTCATGCCCCGCGATCCCCAATGGGCCTATGCCTACTGGGACATCCCCAACGATCATAAAGAAGCCATGCGGCGTCAAGGGGGACAACAATTAGCCCTGCGCCTCTATGACGTTACCGATTTAGAAGGACAGACCCAGAGCCCCCACAGCGTTCAAGAATATCTTTGCGACGAGTTAGCGCGGGAATGGTATTTGCCAATCCCCGTTAGTGACCGCGATTATGCCTTGGATATTGGCTATCGCACCTTTGATGGCCGTTGGTTAGCCCTGGCCCGTTCCACCCCCATTCGCATTCCCCCTGTTTATCCCTCCGATTGGGTTGAAGATGTATTTGTGACGGTTAATTGGGATGAAGACCTCCAAGGTAAAACCGTTTATCAATTGGTTCCGCCCCACAAACGTCCCGTGGGAGCCCCTAACGCCATTTATGACCAAGTCTTTGATATGGCCCAGGATGCGGAAGCGATGCGGATGGCGGGTTCCTTGTATGGTTCTATGCAGCACATTCCTGGTTCGATGGCCCCTGAGCAGGCGATTAGCTCCTATGTGTTCCCCTCTGGGGTGGGTATGTGGGCAGTACCGACCATGTCTGGCATTAATATGTCCGGTGTGGGTATGGGTGTTGGCATGGGTTACGGTGTTTCGAGTGCCGAGTTTATGGCCTCAGAAGCCCCCATTCGTCCCCGTCAATTCTGGTTAGTGGCGGATGCGGAGTTGATTGTTTATGGTGCGACAGAACCGGATGCGACGGTCACCATTGGCGATCGCCAGATTAAACTCAACCCCGATGGCACGTTCCGCTTTCAGATGTCCTTCCAGGATGGCTTGATTGACTATCCGATCAAAGCGGTGGCAGTGGATGGGGAACAAACCCGCAACATTCAGATGAAATTCACCCGCGAAACCCCTTCCCGTAATACCAACACCAAAGCGGAAGCGGTGCCGGAGTGGTTCAGCTAAGCCCCCAAGTTTTAGGAGACTCGCTTCGATTCATTCGGGTCTCCCCCTAGATGTCAACCCAGTAATCCTCCGATCGCCAAAGGTCGGGGGCTTTTTTTGTTGGTTCCAGAGCGGATGACTCTTTGCTAGTATTTAGGTCAGATTATGTTTCCGCACTTTTTACACGTTTTTAACGGTCTTACCTTTTAACACTTATGCCCCGTACCCAACGTAACGATAATTTTATTGATAAGTCCTTCACCGTCATGGCGGATATTATTCTCAAAATTCTGCCCACTAACCAGAAAGCGAAGGAGGCGTTTGTGTATTATCGGGATGGCATGTCGGCCCAGGCGGATGGGGAATATGCTGAGGCGTTGGATAACTATGAGGAAGCGTTGCGGTTGGAGGAAAATCCTAATGATCGCAGTTATATTCTCTATAACATGGGCTTAATTTATGCCAGTAATGGGGATCATGACAAAGCCCTTTCCCTTTACCAAGAGGCGATCGAGTTAAACCCGAAAATGCCGTCGGCGTTGAATAATATTGCGGTGATCTACCATTTCCAAGGGGAAAAGGAGAAAGAGGCAGGGCACGAAGATGAAGCGGAAAATTTGTTTGATAAGGCGGCGGAATATTGGAAACAAGCAGTTCGCTTAGCGCCCAACAACTACATCGAAGCCCAAAACTGGCTAAAAATTACCGGGCGATCGGAAATGGACGTTTTCTTTTAAGGGATTATTAACCCTCTGATCGCCAATATGCTCTGTGAAATCCCCCCTAATCGACTCTAACAAGGCATGATAAAACTGATAACCATTTCTCAGTTTGTCAATGAGTCCTCCCAACACCAAGCTATCCCCGGAAAAGTACGCCCGCCTCAAAGCAGAAGCCGAAGCGCCCTATCGGGGTTTGCGAAAGTTTGCTTATTTAGGACTCGGTGCATCGGGGATGATTGGCGTTTTTATTTTTAGTCTCAGGTTAATGGCGGGCTATCCCCCCACAGAAATTGTGCCAAATCTCGCTCTACAATTAGGCGTTGTCGTCCTGATGATTGGTTTATTTCGTTGGGAATCCGACAAGGATTGAAACCTATTCCCCTTAAAATAATAGGCGTACGGCCGACAAGAATAATTGAATTCTATCGTTGCTAATTTGTTGTTTATTATTAGCCATCAATGAGGAAAATCCCTCCCAAGTTAAAACACATCATTCATTTTTTTCAAACAATTATTTTGCCAGCGCGAATCACACAATTGATTTTGCAAACAATTTTAAAATGGCAGAAAGACGAGTGTTTAGAAATGGGAGCTGCCTTGGCTTATTATGCATTGTTTTCTTTATTTCCGATTTGTTTAGTGGTTCTGAGTATTGTGGGAATGCTCTTAGGTTCAAAATTCAATTATTATTTTCAATTAATTGAATTAGCAGAGAATGTTTTACCAAGTGAAACTTTTAAAATAGTTCAGCAAACCCTTGTTAATTTAAACGCCAGTAGTATCGGTGCTGGGGTAATTGGCTTTGGTTTGTTGATTCTCACGGCAAGTAAAATTTTTGATGCCTTAAATCAGAGTGTCGATAAAATTTGGCACGTTGATCGCCATCGCCAGCCCATTACGGGAGTTAAGCATCAGGCTTTTAACTTTATTAAAAATAAATTTTTTGCTTTTTTGTTGGTTTTAAGTACTGTTTTTGTTTTTCTATTTTCCCTGGTAGCTAATCTAACTATTAAAATAATTTTGAATATCGTTGTTGATTTTGGTAAAAACTTGACTTGGATACAACTTGATCAACTCATGATTTTAAAAAGTTTACAGTTTGGTATTTCTTATTTTTTAATTGCGGCGGTGGTGTTTGCCCTGTTTAAATTTCTCCCTTCCACTCGGCTCTATTGGAGTGATATTATACCGGGATCATTATTTACGGCAGCGTCATTGATGGGTCTTCAAAGTGCAGTCAGTAGTGGCATTATTCGCATTGGGGAAAATTTTCGTGCCTATGGAGTTATCGGTAATGTTATGGTGCTTTTATTGTGGATTTACTTACTATTCCAAGTCTTTTTTATTGGCTGTGAATTTACATTTGTGTTTACTTATTTATTCGGTAGTCGTCGTCACGAAAAAAATCCTTTTTGAGATAATTTTAGGTGATCGCCGTCGTCCTTGCCAAATTTTTTTAATTGTAAAATCTGAGATACCCTAATTATTCAAGAGGTTACCATCACTGACCAGGTTATCAGTGTTGATTGATCAGATAGGCGCTCTATTTAAAACTAATCGATCAATGATGAAATTGAATAGTGAATAAAAGCCTTAATTGATTGTTACAATTTCCTCGACTCAATACCGCTAACATTTAACATTAACGGTAAATTTAAACAAGTGCAGGTTTTCGACTTATTTTTTTAAGGAGTGTTCAATGGATGCTAAAGTAACGCGATTGTTCTTGTGCTTTATTTTGGGGATTGTGCTTTGGATAACGTCCCCCTTTCATTTAATATCAAACCTTACCATGAACAAGTCAGATTTGGTCAGCCCGAAATTATTAGCTCAAGCCAATTCCTCCACCCTTGATCAGGTCCTTGTTTCCAGTCCAACAGATGCAACAACCACAGAACAAATTAAAGTCGCAGATCCAGCTTCAGTAATGTTAAATGGAGATGTACTATTTGAATTGCAAACCGACCTTGCTGGTGTTTCTCCCACCGCCCGAGCCAGGGATACTAGTCGTAAAATTCGAGAAATTGCCGAAGACAACAGTATTGCCATTGATGATATTAAAATTGTCAAAACTGAAACGTTTCAAGGTATTTCAGCTAATAATTTATTACTTACCGTTGTTACCTTTGCTGATGCCAAAATAAATAAGCAAACAATGGATGATCTCATTCAAGCGCGTCTCCTGGCCATTCGCTCTGCTGTTAAGGAATATCGAGAAATTCGCTCTCCAGATCAGGTGTTAAATGGTTTTATTCGTGCGGTTATTGCGACAGCATTTTTTATTTTATTTCTTTATTTACTGAATCGATTACTCCCTACATTGTTTCATCGCTTTGAAAATTGGCAAACACAACGATTTGAAGCTTTGAGCGAACGTGGAGTTGGAATTATTTCTCGCCAAAAAGCAGCCCAATTTTTAAAGCTCTTATATCGAATTATTCGAGTTGGCTCAAATATCACTCTCATTTATATTTATATTCCGCTTTTGTTGAGTTATTTTCCTATTACTCAACCAATTAGTCGTCGAATTTTAAATTATTTTTGGGGAGCAGTTAGCTTTATTTGGGGTGGTTTTATTGATTACTTACCTAATCTATTTATCATCGCTCTTATTGTAGTAATTACTTTTTATTCGATCCGATTTTCCCGTTTTATTTTTGATGAGATTAGTCGTCAAAGATTGAGCATTCGGGGTTTTTATCCTGAATGGGCTGATCCGACCCACAACATTGTTGTTTTTTTAATTGTGGGATTGGCGATCGTTTTAATTTATCCTTTTTTGCCCGCAGCAAATTCAGCCGGATTTCAAGGTGTTTCGGTATTTATTGGAGCTTTGTTGACTTTTGGATCTACCGCAATTATCGGTAATATCGTTAGCGGTATTGTTTTAATTTATACCCGTTCTTTTCAAGAAGGTGATGTCATTCGTGTTAATGAAAACCTTGGCAAAGTTTTGGATAAAACAATGCTTTCTACCCGTATTATGACCCCCGACAATGAAATTATTACTTTACCCAATGCCAGTTTATTTGGTACTGAAATCACTAATTTTACTGCTTCTATTCGGGATGAAAAAAAGCCTTTACTGTTAAAAACAACAGTTACCCTCGGCTATGATATTCCTTGGCGAAAAATTCATGAAACCTTGATTAAGGCTGCCTTAGATTCAGACAGTATTTTGAAAGACCCTGAACCGTTCGTTGTTCAAACTAGTTTAGATGATTTTTATGTGGCTTATACCCTTAAAGCCTATACTAATCAACCCGATCAAATGCAGATTATTTATTCACAATTACACCAAAATATTCAAGATAAATGTAATGAAGCGGATATTGAAATCCTGTCTCCCCATTATCGAGCAGTACGGGATGGAAATATGACGACAATTCCGGCTAATTATCTATCCGAGAATTACAAGGTACCGAGTTTCCGTGTGGCAGGAAATTTAAACAATGGCACGACTGATGAGCATCAGCCAGATTGACCTAATGACCTATAATCATTGCTACGCGAAAATGCTCATGATTTTACCAAAAGCTGCCATTTTCCCTTCCTTAATATTTATCTGACGTGTTGATGAATGATTTTTTTTTATTGGGGCAGTTTATTACCCTTTTAAGTAGTGCGTTGTTGCTTTCTCTGCCTTGGCTACTGTTGGGCATAACTCTATCTAGTACGTTTTTAGTCTGGACGGACGAGCAAAAATGGGTAGCTAATTTTCCCCGCAATCGCCTCTTAGGGAGCCTGGTAGGTAGCGCGTTGGGGTTTCTATTGCCGGTGGGATCGCTGGGGAGCGTACCGATCGCCAGGCGATTACTGTTACAGGGAGCCCCGATTCCGTTGGTAGTCAGTTTTTTGATTGCGGCCCCGATTCTGAACGTTTTGGCGATCGCCGAAATTTTATTAACGCTACAGCATCAACCGCGTTTAATGTTTTTGCAAATTACCTTGACCTGGTTTGTGGCGATCGTCTTTGGGTTGATTTTTAGCACCTATCGTCTGTCACGCCAGGCGGAAAATGACGAAGAAAGTGCCCCACTGATCAACATTCCCTTATTGCGTTCTGGGGCATTAATCCCCCTTAAATCCAGCCATGATCCCTTCCAACGCAATGGGGGGCTTATTTTTGGCAGTGGTATTAATCCGATCGCCAAGTTTTCCTGGTCACAAAAACTACAGCTATTTGGTCGCAACATTATTGAAGAATTCCAGGAATTTGGGGGGGCATTGGTGTTCGGGACGGTGATCGCCTGTAGCATTCTGTTATTTTTCCCCCAAGCTTTTCTACTCCAATGGGCAGACCAACAGCCCATTGCCCAAACCTTAGTGATGATGAGCCTAGGCTTTTTGATGCCCCTGGGAGCCTTCAACCACCAAGGCTTTGTGGTGCCATTGCTCGATCAAGTCTGGCTAGGGGCTAGTTTAAGCTTTTTGCTCCTCAGTGCCCTATTCAATCTGCAAAGCTTGGCACTGTGGCTAATCACCTTTCGCTGGCGACCCTTAATTTACCTATTACTCTTGATTGTCTTATTCGTTTTTCTTTTCGCCATGATCACCAATTTTTACCTGACCTAAGCCAATGCCGACCCACCCAAGAAAAAATTTCAGTGACATTTTGGCGAATTAGCATGGTAAAATCATCAAATAACGCGGATGTGGCGGAATTGGTATACGCGCACGTTTGAGGGGCGTGTGGCTTTGCCTTGCGAGTTCGAGTCTCGCCATCCGCATTTTTAAAAGACTGACTGACGCTAGCAAAATTCCCTCTTTTTGCCCAATTAACCAAACGTTAAAACCCACGATTTTCCGTTATTAATCAACTGAATCGTGGGTTATCTTTTTGCCATAGCGTCAACGCTTAGGACTTCTGAGACTTCTCGGATTTTTCGGGTTTAGGCCGCTTAAACTTAGACGGCGAAGGAAACTGTTCAACCGGCATATCTTTAACCGCTTGGGACATAAAAGATCGCCAAATCGGAGCCGCATAGCCCCCCCCAGAAATCCCTTGACCCAGGGGACGGTTGGCATCATCCCCAATCCAAACCGCCGTCGCTAGCTGCGGCACATAGCCCACAAACCAAACATTGCGTTCATTATCTGTCGTGCCCGTTTTCCCCGCGGTAGGTCGTCCCAAATACGCCGCTCGTCCCGTCCCGCCGTTGACCACCGAGGTTAACACCGACGAAACATTAGCCGTTGCCCAAGGATCAAGCACCAATTGGGGTTTCGGAGTATTATCCAGCAGCACATTACCTTGAAAGTCGGTGACTCGCAAAATAGCCGTAGGTTCAGAGTACCAACCATTACTCGCAAAGGTGGCATAGGCGGTAGCCATATCCAGAGGCGTCACATCCACCGATCCCAAGGGTAAAGAAAGAACAGATTGTAACGGACTTTTGATCCCCATTAGACGACAGTTTTCAATGACTTTATTGATTCCCACCCGACTGCCAATTAAAACGGCGGGAATATTTTGGGAGGCAACCACCGCACTACGAATAGACATGGAGCCAGAAAAGCCGCCACCGTAGTTTTTGGGAGAATAGAAAATGCCACCATCCCGTAAGCGAATCGGTCTATCTTCGATCACTGAATCCGGGGTATATTTACCGCTGGCAAAGGCTGTGTAGTACACAAAGGGTTTAAACGAGGAGCCCGGTTGACGACGGGAGATCATGGTGCGGTTTAATTGACTTTTTTCGTAATCAACGCCTCCGGCCATGGCTTTGATGAAATGGGTTTCCGGTTCAACGGCGATCAGGGCAATTTGTAACTCCTTGGCGCGATATAAACGGTTTTTGAGGTTTTTATAAGCGGATTTGACCGTCGTTTCTGCTAATTTTTGGGTATCATAATCCACGGTACTTTGTACCCGTAAGCCCCCTTTGGCCACACTTTCGGCGCCAAATTTTTCTTGCAGTTCTGCAATGACGGCATCGGTAAGGTAGGGTAATTTGCTCCCTTGCCAAGCGGTGGGCTTCCCTAATTTGTCCTTAAGATTTTCTTTTTGGGCGGTGTCTGCTTCTTGAGGCGTGATCCAACCAAGGCTGGCCATACGGCTTAAAACGACCTCTTGGCGTTCTTTGGCCGCATTAAAGTTGTTGAACGGACTGTAGACTTCCGGTGCTTGAATCATTCCCGCTAACATTGCTGATTCTGCGAGGGTCAAATCCGCAGCGGATTTTTTAAAGTAGCTTTTGGATGCGGTTTGAATGCCGTAGTTATTGTGTCCCCAATAAATGTAGTTGAGATACATGTCGAGGATTTGATTTTTATCAAAGATCTGCTCAACCCTGACCGCCAAGACTGCTTCAGCAAGTTTGCGGGTAAAAACCCTTTGTTTGCTGAGGTAGAGGTTTTTGACCAGTTGCATACTGAGGGTGGAGGCCCCTTCACTAACGCCACCACTTTTGAAGTTGACCACTAGGGCGCGACCAATGCTATTGGGGTTGATGCCGTTGTGTTTGTAAAAGTTGCTGTCTTCGATCGCCAGGACTGCCCGTTTCAGGTTGGGGGAAATTTCTGCGAGGGGAACCACTTGCCGGTGTTCTTCGCCGTGGAGACTAAGCAGTTCTCGGCCTTTTGCATCGTAAATATAGCTGGTCTGGGCAGGGACAAAAGATCGAAGTCCCCGCACGTCGGGAAGATTGCGAAAACTGACGGCAAGTCCTGCTAGGGTTCCGGCCACCACGGCACTCGACAGTAATCCAATTCCGAGGAAGGTGGTTCCAGAAACATTGAGAATCCCTTGGAAAAATCCCGGTTTAGGGCGCTTAGGGGTTTCAGTCGGAGTTGGCTTTAGGGTGGTTGTTGGTGACACGGTGCAGGTTTGTCCTCACGCCAGAAGATTAAGAAGCTCAAGATTTTGAACTTGAAATTGGGCAGTTTACAGGAACAATTTAGCCCAAAATCAATCCTAGTTTAGCTTACTCAAGATCTTTTAAAAGTTAACGAGGGTTCAAAATCGCTTGTTTCAGCCTAGCTTTAGACCCGATCGCCAGTGGGATCAGGCTTTGACTAATTTAGATTTAATTTTGGTCGGCGTTGCACTGGGGCTTGAGTACTGTGGGAAGTTGTTCAAGGATCAGGCTGGCGATCGCCTGGGGGGGGTGTTCAGTGGTGATGGGTAAGCGCAGATCTGCTTGGGCATATAACTGTTGGCGATCGCCGCGCAATTGGTTTAAGCGTTGACCGAGATCCTGTTGTTGTAGTAGCGGTCGGGTTTGATCCCCTTGCAGACGGGTAACCAAAAGATCCACTGCCACATCCAACCAAATCACAATGCCGTGGTGGAGATAACTCCAGTTGTGAGGCTGCAAAATAATACCGCCCCCGGTGGCGATCACACTGCGGGTTTGGGCCGATAGTTGGCCGAGGACTTGGCTTTCGAGTTCCCGAAAAGTGGCTTCTCCCTGTTGAGCAAAAATTTCTGCCACGGATTCCCCTGCTACCCGTTCAATCAAAACATCGGAGTCAAAAAAGCGATAACTCAGTTGTTGGGCCAGAATTTGACCGACGGTGGATTTACCGCTTCCCATCATGCCAATCAGAAAAAGGTTAACGCCCTGGAGTCGGTCTTTCATGGAGAGTTTTGCAGTTTAGTAAGAAGGATTTTATTGAAAATTTTGGCATGAAGCGGCGATCGTAAGTTGATCAGTGCGCTGGCAGGATTTCTTCCCCTTTTAATTTCCCTGCTTCCAACTGAATAATCCGTTGGGCAAAGTGACGCAACTGCTGGGGATGATGGTTAACCATGACCACCGTTAGTTGTTCTTGATGGTTGAGAATGATCAAATTATCGAGAACCTGTTGGGCTAAGGGGGGATCGAGGGCGGCGGTGGGTTCGTCCAATAATAAAATTCGGGGTTTTAAAATCGTGCCCCTGGCGATCGCCACCCGTTGCCGTTGGCCGACGGAGAGTTGTAGTTCGTTACGGTCTAGCCAATCGTCGGGAATTTGCCACAGGTCACAGGTGGCGACCAGACGTTGTTGGGCTTGCCGTGGGGGAATTTTTTGTAACTGTAATGGGTAAAGCAAACTGGCTTCGACGGTCATACCTAACAGTTTGGATTCTTGGGGAACCAGCATGATTTGCCGCCGGATTTGCTGGACGGGATAGCTTGCTAACGGTTGATCCTGATAAATAATGCTGCCACTGCTCGTTTTCTGGAGACGATTCAGTAATCGGAGTAAAGTACTTTTGCCCGCCCCCGATGGCCCTTCAATGCCCAAGCGATCGCCCGCTTCGATACTGAAGGAAATCTGGATCAATAACGGCTCTAAGCCCGAAATATCAGTGGCACTTACGGCATTGAGAGTCAGCAGGGAGGACATAAATTTGGACAAAAATTAGGCTTGGGCTTGGTGACGGATTAACTGTTGCACCTTGGCCAGGGCGGGATTGACTTCCACATTGGGGCGATCGGGCTGTTGGTTAAAGGCAGCTTGTTCCTGGGCAATCATCCGCACATCCTGTTCAATTAAACCGTTTAAGAGGGATTTAGCTGTGCCGGTTAAGCGATTTTTCAAAAACCGACGAAAGGCGATCGGTAATTTGTGCAGTTTGGGAAAGGCTTCTAGGGATGTGAAATGGACTAAATAGGCTTTGGTTTGGGTGGGGGAAACGGGACAAAATAAACAATAAATTTTAAAGTCTGCCCCTAAGGTAGAAACCCAATGGGGATAGAGATAACTGACCCGTAAATTTTCAACATGGAGCCTTCGCAATGCCGGAAAAAATAACTGGGAAATGGAAAAAATATGATCAATTTTGTAATAACTCTGGGCGTCGTAATCCACAATTAGGCGATCTCGCAGAGATCCGCTTTGCGGTGCGCCATCACCCTGAATTTCCCGCAATGCCGCCGAAGCCCAAGCTTGGTAGCTATCATGCAAATGTCCGTGGTACATATCCATTAAATTTTCGATCAGATAGGAAAAATGACCCGGACAATCAATGGGGGCCACACTGCCGATGTAATTCAAGTGCGACCATTCCGGCAATCCTAACGGTTCAGGTTGATGGGTTGCCAAATAGTCCAAATCCCCTGGGTACAACCAAATAAAACCATCTTTTTCCTGCACAGGATAAGTCCGTAATTGGCAGGGAGGCAGCTTTTGTTCCGCCTCAAAATAGGGGATTTTGGCACAGTGTCCTTGGGCGTCAAACTGCCAGCCATGGTAAGCACATTCTAGATTTTCTCCTACCACCTGCCCTTCACTCAGTTTGACCTGACGATGGGGACACCGATCCTCGATCGCCCGAATTTGACCCGCTGAATCCCGATAAACGGCGATCGGTAATTGCCAGAGCGTCACCCCCAGCGGTCTAACCCCCACCTCCGCCGCGAGAGCCACCACATACCAATGATTCAAATTAATAGAACAGGTGCGAATTGACGACATTGCCAACGGAACAGCAGAAACAGCACTCATCGAGGGATAAAACCACAACAACAAAAAAGACTAATTCTCAGGGTAGCAAGTCTCGACCGAGGACAACACTTTACCCCCAACAAAAATACAGAATTAAAGCCTGCTAAAATAAATCATTCAAAATGACCCTTAGACTGTCTTCTATGCCTTCCTCCTCTAACAGTGCTGCCTTTTCCCACGACGAATTTGCTAAAGCCCTCGCTCAACACGATTACCACGCCGAAAAAGGGCAGATCGTTCACGGTAAAATTTGCCAGCAGACCAATGATGGAGTCTATGTAGACTTTGGCGGCAAATCACCAGGATTTGTACCGTTACAGGAATTGGGCTTGCGTCCCCGTGCCGAAATTGAAGACAGTTTCCCTTTGACCAGTGAGTGGGATTTCCTCGTCACTAGCGAACAAAACGATGAAGGACAAGTTCGTCTCTCCCGTCGTCAACTGCAAATTCAACAATCCTGGGAAACCATGGCGGAAATTGTGGAATCGGGTAAAACCTTGGAAATGGTCGTCACTGGGACGAACAAAGGGGGCGTTGTGGGGGATGTGGAAGGACTGCGGGGCTTTATTCCTCGATCGCACCTTATCCAAAAAGATGACATGGACGGCTTGGTGGGTCAGGTGTTAAAAGCCAATGTGCTCGAAGCCAACCAAGACGCCAACAAATTGGTTTTAACCCAACGGCGCATTCAGCAGTCCCAAGCCATGGGTAAAATTTCGGCGGGGATTATCTGTGAAGGGAAAGTGGTCAAAATTCAACCCTATGGGGTGTTTGTGGAAATTGAAGGGGTAACGGGTTTACTCCATGTGAGCCAAGTCAGTGCAACCCGTGTGGATTCCCTCAATACGCTGTTCACGTTTGGCCAGCAGATTTATGTTTACGTGCAAGAAATTGACGAGTATAAAAATCGCATTTCCCTTTCCACCCGTATGTTGGAGGACTATCCAGGGGAGTTGGTGGAAAAATTTGATGAAATGATGGCCGATGCCCCCAACCGTTTACCCCAAATCGAAGCTAAGTTAGCCCAAGCAGAATCTGGCGGCAAGGCTGCTCCGGCGATCGCCGTCGAGAGTCCTGAAAGCAAATAGTTCAGAAGCAATGTTAACGCCTTCTGCCCATCATTGGAGTGAGAAGGTGATCGTTTAAATTATAGTAATTTTTTAATACGCTTTTGAGGGCCATAGACGGAAAGCTTTTCTTGATTAGTAGTTAACCCACCAAGTATTTTAGTGAAGATGGACGGAAATTTAAATGAATACATATAGCGTTTCTGATGTATTTAATGAAAGCGAAATTCCGATACTTACATTTGTTGAACCACGAGAGTTTAATGACATCGTTGGCTCACTAGTTACAAGTGGAAAACATGTGACGTTAACTGGTCCATCGGGCTGTGGCAAAACTACACTGGCAAAAAAATCTCTCAATGACGCAGGATTGGGCCCAGGCAATACACATTGGATTTCTGGCAGAGACTATTCAAGTGCCACTTCGACAAAAGAAGTGTTTAGCAAAGAATTTTCTTGTGATGATGAAAACAATGAAATTATTAAATATCTACAGGTGTCTGACATAATTATATTAGATGACTTTCATCATTTAACTAAAAATGTTAGAGATGAGATTGGTTATAAATTGAAAAGGTGGCATGAGCAGAATATTCGCTTTTTTATCATTGGAATTGCTAGCTCTAGTAAGCAAATGCTCGACATTGATTCTGAATTAGGAATTCGGAATGATGTTTATAATATGAAGCGGCAGGATGATGAATTTTGTAAAAGAGTTATTGAGCTTGGAGAAAAACATTTAAATATTCAAATATCTGAGGAATCACGCAATCAGTTTATTTTGGCTTCAGATGGAATTCCGTCTGCTATTCAAGTAATTTGTCGTGTTGCTTGCATAAGGAATAAGGTATTGAAAACCGAAACTGAGTGCAAAATTATATCTTGTCAAATGGATGAAATAAAAGATGGAGTTCTAAGAATATACAGAGGCAAATACCACAATAAGCTTGTTGGACTATGCAAGGGTAAGCAACAAGCCCGATCGGTTCATAACACTTATTTTGACATAATTAAAGTTATTAGCATTATTGGTAAAGGGGAAATTCAATTTCAAGAAATTCAGCAGCGGTTATTGTCTCCTATTGATGACCCAAAAGAAAAGGCGAAAAAAACAACATCATTCCATAATTGTCTTAAATATTTACCCTCAGTAATTGAAGAGAGAGGGCTTGATGATGCCATTTATGTTAATCGTGATTCTGAAAGTATATCTATTGAAGATCCGTCCTTTGGATTATATTTAAACTTAATTGATCTTGATGAAATAGGGCAATCTATAAAATTAAGACAGACTGGTTATCCTTGGGACGTTGCAGTTTCTTTCGCAGGCGAAAACAGAGGAATTGTGGAGGAGTTCAAGGATATACTAAATGATGCTGGTTATACTGTCTTTTATGATTTTGACGTCCAACACCAGCTATGGGGAACAGACCTGAGAATCAAATTATCAGATGTATATGCCAATGATGCACAATATATGGTCATCTTTTTATCTAAGCACTATCCAGAAAAAGACTGGACTAACTTTGAGTTAGAGATCGGCAAAGAGGCAAGAGGAAAACGCACAGATACATATTTGCTTCCGGTAATGATTGATGATGTGAAAATTGTAGGGTTATCCTCAAATGTTGGACATGTTAATCTAAAAACACGTTCTCCAAAAGATTTAGCAAATTTATTGATCGAGAAAATTGAGCATGGCTAATAGTTAATTTACCTAATTCGCCTCTAAACGTTAGCTGATAAAGTTTAAAAACCTACCAAGCGACAACCTATACTAAAAACCATCGAAGGCATTTATCAGGATGGGTATATTCAGTTCCCTGAGCTACCGCAAGATATTTGTAATCGCGCCCAAATTCTTATGACTTTTTTCGCCGCAAACCTCTAAACCGTTAACACCGAGGCGATCGCCAATTCACTGTTTATGTCCTTTAATGCGTCTAAAAATTCACCATGACCTTTTCCTTGCCAACGACTGATGCGGCTGTAACTTTCCCCGAAATGGGCTGTGGAACTTGGGCGTGGGGCAATAAACTGCTGTGGGGTTACGATGCCTCAATGGATGGGGAATTGCACCAAGTTTTTGACGATTGCGTCAAGGCGGGGATTACTTTTTTTGATACAGGGGATTCTTACGGGACAGGACGGTTACAGGGGCAGAGTGAAAAGTTATTAGGGCAATTTGCCAAGGCTTATCAAGGGGAAAATCAGGACAAAATTTGTCTAGTAACCAAACTCGCTCCCTATCCTTGGCGTTTAACTCCTCAGTCCATGGTCAAAGCGGGATTGGCATCGGGCGATCGCCTGCAACGCCCCATTGATCTCGTCCAACTGCATTGGTCAACAGCAAATTATGCCCCGTGGCAAGAGAGACAACTTTTGACAGGATTAGTAAAATTATGCGAACAGGGTCAAGCAAAAGCGCTGGGATTATCCAATTTTGGGCCCAAACGTTTACAAAAAGCCTATGATTTTTGCCAAGATCAGGGCGTTAAACTTGTTAGTTTGCAGGTGCAATATTCCCTACTTTCTACCTATCCGGTGGCCACGTTGGACTTGAAGGCACTGTGCGATCGCCTGGGGATTAAACTGATTGCTTATAGTCCCCTGACGTTGGGATTATTAACAGGCAAATATTCCCCCCAAGGGCCATTTCCCAAAGGCATTCGCAATCTGTTATTCCGGCAATTACTCCCCGCTATTCAACCGTTATTAGCTACCGTAAAGGCGATCGCCGACAGTCGGGAAAAAAACATGGCCCAAGTAGCATTAAATTGGTGTATTTGCCAAGGAACGATGCCCATTCCCGGTGCAAAAAATCGTCAACAGGTGGCAGACAATTTGGGGGCATTAGGATGGCGTTTGGATGCGGGAGAAATGATGGAGTTAAATAATCAGGCTGCGGGATTATCAAAAACCATGGTGCAGAATATTTTTCAAAGTCGTTGAAGATATTTTTTTGTAATCCTAAAGCGAACATTACCAAGGGTCCATGGCGGTCTTAAACGGATCATTGGGATCGAGATCAGTTTTTGGAAATGCGATCTCTCCTACCAAGGTCGCGTCTTTGTCTGGAAATGCGATCTCTCCCACTAAGGTCGCGTCTTTGGGGTCAAGCTCAGGCAAATCGTCACCGCCTAACAGTTCTTGAAGATCGGCAAAATCGCGGATTAACGTTGATTCTTCATCGATGACCTCCGCTTGCTCTTTTTTACTCCGTTTTTGAGCCGATAAATTTTCCAACGCTTCTAGCTCTGGCATCAGGTCTACGGTGGGCGGCATTGGTTTTGGGGGAGGAGAGGCTTGGGCAGCAGGTTGCGGATTGGCGGGTTTCGGAGGGGCGGTAGGGGAGATCGCCTGTTTGAGGTCTGTCAAGGACTGATTGAGTTGGGTGACGCAATTTTCTAAGCTTTGTAAACGGGCCAGGAAATTCGGCGGTAAGGTAGTTGTTTCGCTGGCAGAGGGGGCGGTTGCTGCTGATGGAGATTGGGGCAACGAGTCAGGCATTTTGGGGAAGACGCGGTTTACTTCTTCAAAACTAGTCACCCCTTGGGCTACTAAGGCGATCGCCCTTTGCCCTAAGGAAGTAATGCCGGTTTGTTGAAAGGCTAAGCGCAGATCGGCCGTTGGACAGGGACGACGAATAATTTGTTGCAGGGGCGTAATCATCGGCACCACCTCAAGCACCCCACTCACCCCGACATAACCAAAGCCATGGCATTGCGGGCAGAGCCGTTGTTTGATGCTGGCCTGTTCCATCACCTCCGCTGTGAGGCTATTCGCTTGGTAAATTGTCCCCCCAGGCAGGCCAAACCGCTGTTGTTGCTCAGGGCTAACGGGCACTTTAATCCGGCAACTGGGACACACTCGACGGATCAAGCGTTGGGAAACCACCCCCCGTAAATATTCCCCCAACACCGCCGGGGGCAGCCATTGTTGCAGTTGGGCGATCGCCGCGGCCCCATCTTTGGCCATTAGCGTCACAAACACCAAATGGCCTTGGGTGAGGGCATTAACCACCGCCTGGGCTGTTTCAGCATCTCCTAAACCATCCACCGCAATCACGTTTACCCGTTGATCCACTAAGGACATCACCGCTTTAGCCGCCGTAAAACCGAGGTCAGAATTAACTTCGACTTGGGTAATGCCTTGATGGGTATGGCGAATGGGATCTTCCACCGAACCAATGGTGCGATTTTGTTTAAGCTGTTGCCCCAAAAAAGCTTCGAGGGTGGTGGATTTGCCCCCATAGGTTGGCCCGGCGATCGCCACTAAACCCGTACTGATTTGTCCCAAGTCCTGTAATTGATGTTGAACTTGGCGATCGCCGCACAGATCAGTGAATTCAGACAACTTTTCCGACGCAGGCACAATGCGAACCAGCACCTTTTCCCCGTAAAAACTTGGCAAGATATGAATGAAAAAGTAAGCGGGGCGGCTATTGTAGCTTTTTCGTAATCGCGCTTTTTGGGGTAATTGGGTTTGGTGGATATCTAAATCCGTCATCACCTTTAAACGCCGGACGATCGCCGGAGCCAATTCCTTGGGTAAAGGTTCCATCAACAGCCGTAGGTTTCCCCCTTGGCGAATGCGGACCAAAACATTATTTTCTTGAACATCGAGATGAATTTCGTTGGCACTTTCCCTCAACCCCAAAATCAGGATTTTATTAACCAACTGCACCACTTGTTTATCTTCTGGAGTCTCAACCACCGGCGTCGGGGCGATCGGGGGGGGGGGGTTGGCTCCGGCTCTGGTTGACTTTGGAGGGCCACAATTTTGGGCGGAATTTCTTCAATCACCTCGGTCACATCAACCACCGTTGCTGGAGGCCGCTTGCCATCATTAGGATGATTCGTTGCTAGGAGAATTTTGAGAATATCCTGATTGCCATAGAGTTGGTCGAGCAAATTGTCATAATCTTCGCAGCTAATGCCCCGGCGTTGTACCGATAACTGATAAGGCGCCAATTGACGTTCTAAGAATTGATAGGCTTCTGCATCGCTGGGATCAACCATCACCACCAATAATGAGCCCGACTCTTCCCAGTGACGTAGGGGTAAAAAGCCATACTGACGACACAGCAGTAACGGCAGGTAACGACTAATTAAAGTGGCGATCGCCTCTGGATCGACGAGGGGGCTTAACTGGGCTTGGTCAAAAAACTTAACCCCATGGATCACCATTAACGCAAAATTTTGTTGCGCCTCATACTGACGGTGTAACTCAGCCGGTAATGATTCCCCCACCATCGCTTCCACCACCTTGGGCAACGCGACCCCCGTGCTGCGTGAATCCAATAGGGCTTGGTGAATTTGGGACAAAGACAAATAGCCGGACTCAATCAGCGCGTGATCAAAGGGAGACAGGGTAAACTCTTGGGAATCGGAGGGAAAAGTCATGATAGTGACGAAGAATGGCTCAAGTCAACAGGTCAGATTCAAGGGCGGGGTGATCGTTTACTTCAGGATGCCTCAAAGTTGGGAAAGTACATCACTTTTGATCCAAACATTAACCTTGGCTGAGTTTTGAGGGGCATCATCCCTAAGACGGTAACTCTGGGGAAGCTACGATCAATGACGATAATTTGGGCGAAAAGTAACGGGCGGCGGAGGTACAGGTTTCGAGAATTTCCACGGAATGTAACCCCGGCAATCCTTTTTCCTCAAGTTTTTGAAAAATCCAAGCGGCGATCGCCTCACTGGTGGGGTTTTCCAGCCCTAGGCTCTCATTCAAAAAATAATGATCCAGATAATCCTTCACCAAGGGATTTAGATAAGCCTTCAACACCCCAAAATCCATCACCATACCCGTTTCCGAGCCACTGGTTTTTAACTGCTCACTGGCCACATAAACTCGTCCCCGAAAACTATGGCCGTGCAAACGACGACATTTGCCTTCGTGGTGGGGCAACTGATGGGCGGCTTCAAAGGAAAACTCTTTATAAATAATCCACATATCCTTAAGATTACCGCTGCCCAAGGCCGATAGGAAAGACAAAATCACAAAAAATTCCCGTCGGGGCTGAGAACTATTGGGGAGTAACAAACGTCAAACCTTCCAAGATTAGCCAGTCTCGACTAAGATAGATACGACTATTGGGTCATAACCTGTCTTTAACCGTCGTTGGCGTGATTGTGATGTAGGGATTAGGGAAAATTTTCCTCTGGTCTTCAATGTGAGGAGTGAGTATGTCTGATTGGATTCAAAAACGTTTAAAGTCCATCGAATTAGCCTTTGATAAGCCCTATTGTCGGGCGATCGATGCGGTGATTGACTTGATTTGTGAGCAGTTCCAAGCTGGAAATAAGTTATTGATCTGCGGAAACGGGGGATCGGCCGCTGATGCCCAACACCTCGCCGCTGAATTTGTCGGGCGTTTTCACCTCGATCGCCAAGCTCTACCGGCGATCGCCCTGACCACCAACAGTTCAATTTTGACCTCCGTTAGTAACGATTACGCCTACGATATTGTTTTTTCTCGGCAGGTAGAAGCCATGGGAAAACCGGGGGATATGCTCTGGGGTTTATCGACTTCTGGGAAATCGTCCAACGTACTCCATGCCCTCAAATGCGCCAAGGATTTAGGCCTCTACACCATCGGGATGGCGGGCAACAATGGCGGTCTGTTCCAAGAATTTGCCGATTATCCCCTGTTTGTGGGAGAACAAAGCACTCCCTACGTTCAAGAAATTCATTTAATGACCTATCACCATATTTGTGAGCAGGTAGAAGCCCGTTTGTTTGCCAAGAAAAAAATTGGCCTGATGGCATAGACAGTTAATGCCCCAGTGGCGATCGCCATTACTAGCCTTTCTCAGGCCCTGCCGTTAAGACCGATTTGCTGTGGTAGTACCTTCAAGGTTCAAAAAACGATTAGCTTATGGAATTTTGCCAAAATTTTTCGTTTAATAAGCCACTTAAATCATGAGGGAAAGGAAGCTTTTTTGGAAAATCAGTCTCGTATTCGATTGTCATATTTTCCCACGCTTTTTGATAACAACTAAGTACAATCTCTTGTAAGTATTTTTTTAAGCTAGGGGAATCATTCAAAATTTGATTTAATTTCTGTTGGGTACGGTTAAGGGTCAACTCCCAACCACGATAACATTCTGGCAAGGCAACATAACGTCGTTTTAAAGCGTGTTCAAACAAAGTAATTAAACGACTTTCTAATGTTATTTTATCCCGTTTTGTCAAAGATTCTACCTCTTCAATCAAATTTTCTAAATCAAGTTCCGAGAAATTTCCTGATTTTAATTGCTCAACAGTTGCTTCTACCCACAAAGCAAAATCATCATCATAGAGGGTTTTGGTTTGTACTAACATAGTCGTTTCTTGCTCCTATCTTATTTTGAAAGATTCGTGGCTTACTTGATTTGATCATAGTTTGATTAAGGGCGATCGCCATCAACCGTTAAGGTTTGTACAATTAAGCTGTACATCTTTAATGTCAGAACGATGCTAAGCACAGAAACAACCTATTCCCCTGCGAGGGCGCACTTGGCGTCTCTACTGGATGATGTCCACGATAACTGCCAGGTCGTTGTTATCAAGCGGCGTAACCAGAAAAACGTAGCGTTAATAGCAGAGGATGAGTTATCTAGTCTATTAGAGAATGTTTATCTATTACGATCGCCAGAAAATGCTAAGCGGCTATTTCGGGCATTAGATTGGGCAGAAACCGTCACCGGGGAGAAGACAACATAAAAGACCTATAGTTTTAGGCGAATAGGTTGTTGGCAATTAATTATAGAAGGCCTCAGTACAGGACAAAAACTTGAAAAGCTGGGAGGGAAAGGGTTTGATAGGAGTTAGCAGAAAACCCAAGAAACCCTCATGAACCAGATTAGCGAAATTCGAGCCCAATTACGACCTCACATGG
>Ga0315905_10001267_pt1 | contig 27077 bp, 1 predicted proteins | sample LakEriMetagenome_5_FD_203522 | JGI IMG/M metagenome (GOLD analysis project Ga0315905, IMG submission 203522) | Freshwater fungal communities from buoy surface, Lake Erie, Ohio, United States - Buoy 4 MA121 | ecosystem: Environmental > Aquatic > Freshwater > Lake | place: USA: Lake Erie, Ohio...
ACACGAATTTGCAGCTGCGCATTTTCAGTAACACGTTATCGATCGCAAACAAGACTCTAGAGGCGTTTGTCAATTTTAGTGTGATACCGAACAACGCGAGCATTGTGGTCGGTGCGCAGCCACATGAGGTGTGCGTTTTGAATGAAAGCTGTCCCTTGCCTGAGTTGACTTTAATTGATGCAAGTAAAAACGTCTACATGGACGAGGTATGGGTACAGGTGAAACTTGTAGACAACTCCACAGGCTCCGAAGTGCCGCTCAGCAGTGGCCTTGCGACCCTCGATCCTCCGGTCGTTTGTGTTGTAAATTCGTGCATGCGTCGCTCCGTGAAAGGCATGGTGGAATTCAACAGCATTCGAGTTAATGCGGCGGGCCTGTACCAATTCAAGTATAATGTGGGTGATGCCTCGTCATTTTACGAATTTCACGTGTTGCCAAAATTAAGATTGACATTGGACCTTGATGCACACGTCAATGTTTCGGCTGGGTCCAGCATCGTCAGCACGGGTAAGGACAATACTTCACTGTTTCTTGCGAAAGCCGTCAACGCTCTTGCTTTCGAGACATATCTTCCTGCCACAGAGATACCAAGTCTTGCTGTCAAGGTCAGTGCCGAGCAGTTGATGAGCGTCAATGGTGATAGCAGATCAGTTATTCTCGAGGGTGGCAATGCGTACCTGGATTCGTGTTCGAAGCCATGTAGCTATATCGAGAATGGAACAGCAATCTTCACGAATCTGAAACTCACTGTAGCTGGGCAATACCGACTCAAGTTTGAGACGGTTCAATTCCATTTTTTTGGGCCTGCAACCAGTGTGAAAGGATACTCGGCATCGTTTTACATCAGCCCAAGCAACCTCCATCACTTGGATGTACGAGTGAGTCCAAGTGATGGGCGCGTGTCCGCTGCACCGAAATCTGGTATTAAAACTTCGCTGAATTTCCAACGACAGCCCGAAGTTGCGCCTGTCGACCAGTACGGAAACGGCATATCAGGCATTTATGTGACAGTGTCGCTGTCAATCAAGGACAGGGGCCCACCGGATCTGGGGACTATTTGCTATCCCAATCGCCAGCTTGTGAGCAGAGTTGTCGGAACCACGCGGGTGACATCGCAGGATTGGCTGCTTGGAGGCTCCGCCAAGTTCACAGACTTATCTATCGAAACGGAGGAAAATGATGACACTCTTTTTCAGCTGGACTTTGAAGCATCATCGGGTGGGGCTATGACCACCAGCAAAAGCGATCCCTTTTTCTTAACGAGAGCTGCTGCTTTGCAACTGACTGCAGCGCCTGTTGGTCGGCTTGTTGCAGGAAGTACCGTGAATCCCAAACTCAGTGTGATGGCCACTGTAAGCGGAAGTGAGCGTGTGTTCAATCTCTCCAGCCCCATGATCATGCAAGTGGTGGAATTAAAGCGGGTAGGTGGAGTCACGGTGGAAAAGGTGCAAAGTGAGTCTAGTCGTGCACCAGATTTGGGAGTGTTCTCTTTCCCAACCCAAATGAAACAGACGGGATTGGACTATACAGACGATGCATTGACGCGTGACACAGTGCTCCGCTTTCAGTGGTTAGGTCTTTCTTTGCAGACACAAGCATTTCAAGTAATTGCCGCCGCAATCGATCACCTGCTTGTTGATGTGCAGCCATCAAATCTAGATGTCATGGATATCATGAAGCCTACACCCCGAGTTCGTATACTGGATGCATACAAGAATGATTTGATGGCGGTTGATCCGCTGGATCGAATGCATGTGTCCTTGATTGCTTGCACGGGTGTGGAGGTGGCATTCGGATGTCAGATCGGCTTGAGTTCTTACCGTGAAGTTTACGCAGGCATGGAAGGGGCAGTGTTGCGAATGGGCGGGGTTCCATGTTCGGGAACGGCATGCACAGTAGATCACATTACTGGTGTCTCTGCCTTTTACGACCTGCTGATCAACGTCACTGGATACCGTTTTGCTCTGCAATTTAGAGCAGGAGGTGCAACAACGACGAGCAATTGGTTTGCTGTCACGCCTCGCAGGCCGTTCACCATTGCAATCAGGTCTTGGCCTGTGACCTCTTTGGCTGGAGAAGTGTTTGGAGAGGTGTCTGAAGGCGAGTACAGCCCTGCTGAAATCAATGTCTTTGATGCTTACGGGAAAGACGTAATCTTTGAAGAGATAGGCAAAGTAGTCGACGGCTCCGCAGAACATATAACCCTTGAAAATTCTGCAAGAGTAAGTGATAATTACTACAAGGGGCTTTACGTGCAGTTATTTGGGGCAGCCCACAATTCACTACAAAGTGGGGGTGCCGAGTGTGAACTTGAGTTTTGCGGCTTAGAAGGAACCAGGCTTTACGAGATTCTTGAATACCAAGGGGGAGAGAAGAAGAGGGCTGTGGTCGATTTTGATGACAGGGATGCGCCAGCGCCTGGTGATACGTACCGCATCGTTTATGCCCTACGAGTATCAGTCTATCCAGAGTCAGCCGGGAAACCTATGGTCACGCGTACAGAAGGAAGCCTGTTGGCGAGCGTGCAAACTCCGCTACCAGCCAACTCTCCCTTTGGAGTCGCAAAATTCACGGATCTGCGAGTGTTTGAAGCGCAGTATTATCGGGCGAATCTCACTTTTGGATCACAAGATGTTGATGGCAAAAATTGGAATGAAATATTCAATCTACCTGGCACGAGGTTCCAGAATTTGCCGAATATCATTGTGGGGTTGTCGTATGAAATCATCGGGACACAGCCACCATGTCCAGTTCAGAGTCTGACCTGCCGTCTTACTGATTTGGTGGTAATTGCAACCTCCTCCATCAACCCGATCCGGGTCACGATGCGTGATTTGGCGAATAATCGTGTGTCATTTCTCCGAGAGAAATGCCAGTCCAAGGTTTGCCAGGCAAAGGCAATTCCAACTGAAATCAATGTGACAGCCACCATCTTTCCGGACATTTCTGTTCAATCGGGAATGTCATGCAAGAGATGGAGTGGGACAACCAACTGTAAATTCAAGGACGGTGTGTGCACTTTCACGGATCTGCGGATGTATTCTTCAAATGCCTTCGCCAAGATTATCTTCACCGCCTCACTCCCGGGCAAGGATTATGTCAAGGCGACGCCCTGGTTTATTGTTGAGGCTGGTGGTCCTGTATCCATCAAATTCTCCAATGTGCTGCCCATGGCATCCTTCACCCTCGGTTTGGAAAATAATGGACGTTTTCCGATCCAACCCTCTGTGCTAATGGTGGATGACTACGACAATATTGTGCCGCGTGTTGTCACAGCCTATCTATTCAAAGTCACGCCAGGACAAAAATGTCCTGGCACAACTTGTGTATACACACGACCATGCGGATCGAATTGTCCGCTTGGTTCTGGAGCGCCCACTCCAGAACCCATGAGTGGTAATAATAAAATTGACACACTTGGAACACCAGCTACTGATTTGGCCATCACGAAAGCCGGTGTGGATTACATACTCTTGATTGATTTCTACTCCTTTCGCTCGGGTGTGATGGCGGCTTGGTCAAATGTCTTCACAGTATTTGCAGCTTCACCGAACACGTTACGTGTCAAGTCATATCCTCGCTGCCCCCTCAATAAATTAAGCTCTATTGATGAAGCAATTTTACAAACTCTCCCCCAGAAACAGCAAACGCCCTGTGCGTATGCTGGGACAACGTGGATGCCACAGTTTTGGGTTGTTGTGGTCGATAAATTTCAGAACGAATTAAAAGTGAGCTGGACTCCAATAGAAATCAAGTCGCTGCCGCAATCCAACCCCGAACGGTGCAAAGACCCGGATCATCAAATCAACCCGTTGCTTGGCATAGTGAAAGCACAAAGTACTCTCGGAACTGCGATATTTACTGATTTGCAAGTGGATTGTGTTCGAAGGAGGACGGCGGCTCTTAACAGCACGTTTTACAACCTAGAAATCTCTTCGCCTGCAAATGCGAGCATTTTTGTACAGGGAATCGCGCTACGTCCTATCTTTTTCGATATATTAGTTCTCCCCGGCGAGGCAACTCACATGCAGCTCGAGTCACCCGATTTTTCTGGGAAGATTTTCTTTGCTGGAGCATTGCTAACACCAGATCCAAAACTGAGTCTCAGGGACGCGTTCGACAACGAAGCGTGGAATTCTGAAGCAGTCGTGCTAGTTTCACTGCTCGGCGGCTTGGGCAACTTGCCTTTGATTGGAAGTCTTGCGCTGCCGTCCTATAGTAGCACAAATGCCGACGTGATATTCCCGGATCTTCGAGTGCCACGTCCTAATTTTGGACTTACACTAAAGTTTTGTCTCGAGGGAAAACGTTTTTGTGGTATTGACGATCGGACGGTAGTAATGGGTCCCTTTGATGTTTTTGATCTAGGGTCACTGCATGTTCAACACCATGTTGTTGAGAACATGTTTGCAGCCGATACGCTTGTTAGTGCTGCTGGATTACCTCCTACCTTGATCCTAAAGGACAAGAGCGGCAACACGGCACTTGCATCTGGTATCCGCATACGTGCGATGCTGAATAGCTATGAACCCGACAAATTGGTGAAGGCGGAAACAGAACCAGAGCTCCTAGGCGAGCAGGTTGCGCAATCTGTTGAAGGTAATATTACCTTTAATAACTTGCTGCTCCAGGTCAGCGGAAACTACTCTTTGTCATTCCAAGCTGAATATTCATGGACCCCCGGACTTGATAGGGCTGTTGCATCGTATTCTTGGTTGCATGCGGTAACCAGATTTTACGTCGTTCCTGCAAGAGAAAGTGCTAGCTGCAATAAATCGTCTTGCATCCTCCACCTCCTGGATCACTCAAGCAATTCAACAGCCGGATCTCCTTTCACTGTCCAGGTCCTCTTAACAGATCCTTACCAAAACAGAATTGCTCGCCGCCGCCTAAGCATTTCGCTTGGCCTTAATCCCACATCTGCAGACTTGCTTGGCGACCTTAGCGTGACAACCGACGATCAAGGTCATGCGATGTTCTCTGTAAAAATTAAGGCCGCTTGCAACCGTCTTTGGTGCGTACGCTGTAACGGGACAATCGCTGGCCAACAGGGCTGCACAGGTTCATGGATTTCAGGTGCAGTCGGGGGCTACCATCTTTTGATTGCAACTGGTGGTGTTTCTGTTCAGACCAACTTAATCGAAATCTTTCCCGATCTTGATCTTGTCGCGCACTGGATCAACATGACGACAATTGTTCAGAATGCAGGACAAGAGGTCAACCCGGTACCTCTCTTTTGGCCACTCGATAAATACGGAAACCTATTCGACACGCGTGGCATGCCTCTGGAATGGGAGATTATCTATGAAGGTATCGGATTCCTTCCATGTGCTGATGAAGAGCCAAAATGTGAGGACATGGAGGAGCGCGTCAAAGCACGAAATGAGACACGTTGTCTTGGAGCTTCCACGTCTGGCTATCGTCCGTTGCAACTTCGTTTTCGAGCTCCATCCAAAGCAGGGTCTGAGTACAGTCTTAAGTTGAAATTGAGGTCATACCATCCCGCAAACTCTCTTGTTAATAAGTATTTGCCCATGCCAACTGTCCCTGTTCAGCCCGCTCGAGCTGTCAAAATTGAGGTCGTGGAGGAGCAGATGCCAGTCTACACCAGAGGCGAGCAATTGCTTGGAGGTGGAACATTGTTTGCTTCAGCGAGGGTCTTGGACCAGTTTTTCAATCCCTTGAATCATGGAATTGTTTTCATGGATCTAGAGAAAATAGACCTAGATTTCGTTGGGGGGGAGACAATGCAGTCTGATTTTGCTAGTATTGACTCGCGCGTCTCGTCCTCTGCCGGCCCCTTGGGGGCCTATCCTACAAAAAACAACACCGTGACCTTAAAACTCTTGGTCCAACGCGGTTCGCAGCTTCCAACGCTCGCGGAGGCAGAATTTTGCCAAGATAATTTGAATCGCGTGTGCAAGTGGCCTTTCCTGAGACAAATTACGTTTTATTTCGATCCTGACCAGGACCCTCGACTTCGATATTTCGATCGCAACGGACAGCTGGTGAATTTGTTCCAACGTCAGATTCCAGATTGTACAAAGAGCGGCAAGGGCGTGTGTCCAAATATACCATGCCAGGGAGCATGCCAGCGGGCATTACAGTGTACCAACAATTCTGCATGCACAAGATTCTGCGATGAATGTCCGCGGCCTGACCGTTCTGGAATGCTAAAAGTGACTACGAATGCCTTCATTACTGTTGCGGGGCATGTCCACACCATAATGGTGTCGAGCATGGATCCTGTCTACGTTGCGGGCGGTGTTGCTTCTGTGCGTTTCGTGTTCATTGACTCTTACTTAAACGTTATTCCCCACACGGTCGACGGTCGTCCTGTAAATGTCGCATCTAGCATTTTCAACAAAACCTCGTGTTTCGAGTGCGCGTGCAATCAGCCGACGTGCGAGTTGTGTCCTGATTTGTCGCCAACAGGCGCATCTTTGGCTCGCTCTTGCGATCTCGTGGTTGTGCCAAACGACGGATATCATATCGTTGATGTTCCTCTTCCGGTGAGAACATCATCGAGTGTGCAATTCTTCTTTAGAGCCCAGCGGCCGCAGCGGCCGGGGGAATTTGCTACAGTCACCTCAACTCCTTTCAAGGTGGTGCAAGATGCTATTCATGCGATCCTATTTGATCGGAGCAACTATTCCGCAGTATACAATCAGGCTCTAGATCCGGCGCCGCGTATCTCTATAACGGACCGACACGGAAATTTATATGGCTCCGGCATTGTTGTTACAGCAAGATTTGTTGGATGTGCGAAGGCAGAGTGCCTCCCTGTCACGTTTACGACGGATACAACTGGTGTGGCGGTCCCTCCCCCCCTCATTATTACGTACTACTCATCTTACGCTTCGATGCAGAACTTCACTCTTCGAGTTTCAGCACAAATACCTCCAGCACAAATAGTCCAGCAGGATATTTCGGTGTTGTGGTACCGGAGAATCGCACAGTTGGAGCCTACTTCAGCTGTAGAACTGATAGATTTGAGAGCAGCGCTCATTGAACAACCCATGCAGCTGATGGTGCGTGTGTTGAATGCTGAGAAAACACTACCAGTTGCTGACGCCCAGGTTTCCATTAGCTCTTGCTGTCGAGGCCCCCCACTGTTCAATGATTGTCAGTGCTTTACTGTGTCAGGGGCGAAGAAAAGTGTGTTCCTTCCAGCATTTACAAACGAAACAGGACATGCATTACTGGAGGGTTTCATGGTGAGAGGTAGGGCCGGTGTGAACCAGATCTTCTCTCCTGTCTCTCATATGCAGATTAATATCGATATAAGGAAGAGAGGTTCTGCGTCACCTACTGTCGCGAAAACCATCAATGTATCAGCATATTCTGTCACATCAATTTATGTGAATGCCCAGCCTAGCAGATCACTCGTAAACAATCCTCTGACTTCTCCGGTGGAAGTGGGAGCTTGCGTCGGCGATCCAACGTTTCCAGATGCTTGTGACAAGACAGTTGAAGTAACGAGCCTTGCATACCCTTTCACCGTCAAGCTAGTGCAAAGCAATGATTCTGCTGTATCCTTCGACAAGAACGCAGCGGCGACGGGAAGGACTTCAAACGTCTATCTTCGGGACAGAAAGGCAGTGTTTGATGCAATTAGAATTACTGGTTCAGGCTCACAATTCAGGCTCCACTTCTCGCTGCCGACGATTCCGCCTCTGCACGTTCTGAGCAACATCTTTAATGTGGAAAATCCATGCTCGGTACATATCCAAGTCGCAGCATCAAGACTAACAACGGCTGGAGAACCATTATCCATCACTGCCCGTGCTTTAAATTTTACTTTGGATGTAAATCCACAGTTTCGACCCAGAACTCGAGCTGAATGGAATCCTGGATGTCTTCTATGTAAGGAAGTTAGACTTGAAGGCACGAAGGAAATAACGGCAGTTGACGGAGTTGCAGTTTTCACCGATCTGTCAGTGGCAGTGACGGGCATATACAATGTATCGTTGTTTTTCCCTGGGTCTTCAGGATTTGCTCTTGGTATTGCAGATGTCGCAACCGTCGAATTCCGTGTTGTCAACGCAGCTCCAAGCAGGTTGAGTATTGTCGTGCAACCTGGAGCAGGCGTGGAGGGCAAGCCACTTTCAGTGCAGCCAGTTCTGAGGATCTTTGATGCCTTCGGAAATCCGGTGCTGGACGAAAATGAGTTCCAGATTGTTGCCAATGGGACAACATCAATACAAGGATTCAAGTCAGAGGTCCGGGGAGGTTTTGCCAAGTTCGTCAACCTGACTGAATTTTTGTCCGCAAATTGTCGGGCAGGTGCCTGTGGTTCAATGCCAAAGCAACATTTAACATTTTCACTTTATCAAAATCTGCTGAATCCAGTGCAGCATATTTCAAACGCGGCTGCCAATTCAGCTGATTTCGACATTTTTACAATAGGGGCAGTACACGTGGTGGAAAGCTATTGGCACTCTAAATCGCCAAAGCTTATAGTTGCTGACCAAGTAGCACGATTTGACCTTCAAATTACAACGATCTTGGGTGCTAAAGTACCACTGTTCTTGATGGACCATTCGTCCACTATTACTGGTTGCGACGCATCCATCAACAAAACTAAGCACGTCGAAAATATTGGAGGCATAACTGTTGAGCTCCTCATGACGAATGCCTTATGCACGGCACCTAGTACTTGCCAGGGTTGCATCTTGACGATGTGTGTTTTTGGTGTGTGCAACAGCACGCACGTTTTTGAGGTCAGCCGAGGAGTTTATAATGAGACGGCCTTGGTAAGACAGCCAACTGCGTTTGTGGTTGGTGAAGAAAACACCATTGAGGTGCGTGTTCGAGACCAATCTGCATATCTCGCTGCAACTCCCCAAAGAATATTCATTGAGTTAAAGCAAGGCGTATTGCAAGGAAGCATAGCCAGTGCTCAGCTCCAGACGGTAGGGGTGCAAGCGTCCTTTCTCTTCAACGAGTCTGTCGCTGGCATTGCATCCTTTCCTGGGACTGCTATCTCAAAAGTCGGCGCAGGATTCCAGCTTATCGTTACGCGGTGTCCGTCAGGGTGGTCCTATGAAAAGGGGAGGCCTGGGTGCTGCAAGCCGGGCCCATCTCAAGCCTTGCAATGCGATTTGTATGGGATTTTCAGTGCGGTCACGTCAGACAAATTTTCTGTCAAGAACACAAGGCTGTCGACGATGAATGTGTTTCAGAACGAGGTTGGTGAGCATAGTGCTGCTCCAGAATTGATGGTCGCAGGCACTCGATTCGACATGAAGGCTCGGCTGATTGACTCAAAAGGCAATATTCTCGCATCCAGGCCCTACGAAGTCCAGGTAAGCCTATCGGAAAGTGGAGACGCCATTTCCAATCCGAACGTTTTGATGGGCCGGGGAGAGATCACGACTATCACAGACTTCGCTTCTGAATTTGCTGGAAGTGCACATTTCACTGACCTTGCAATCACAAAAGCTGGCAACAATTGGAGGTTGCGTTTTGTCGTGATAAGAGAGTGCGTGCTTATTGATTCGAAAGCAGAATTGTGCTCAGAGACGCTTGCAAATTTTGCGGGCTTGCAGCGGCCACAGATTACTGTGCCCCAGACCACTACGATCGCTGTCGTTCACAGTGAACCGGCAGCTTTAGCATTTTCCACTCAACCCGTCGATTCGACCGTGGGCTGGAACATTCCCACGATTGCGGTCGATCTCATCGACGTTTACGGCAATCCAGTGTCTTGCACAGGGTACAATCTAGAGCAAGATGATTTTGTCTACAGAGAAGTGCATGCGTGCCGAGATCCCACTTTTTCCTCGACGGGTCGATTTCAGATTCAACTTTCGCTACTCGCGGGTTGCTACACGCCAGATACGTGTGATGGTGCGAGTTTGACTGACGTTTCAATTTTTGAGGAAAGACGGGGCGAGACAATAGGAGGGCGAGTCAGATTCCGCGATTTAAGTGTTCAAACGCCTGGATTTAATTTCAAGTTCCTTGCTCGTGTGACATTAAATAATGGCACTGTTCTCACGCAGCAGAGTGATGAATTCAAGGTCTTCGCTCTCGTCTACGATTTCTTAGAGGTTACAGGATGTCCATCCGAAAACAGTCAAAAGGTGTTGGCTGGCGCTGCACTCCCTCCCGTCACAGTTCTCGGGGTATTCCAGGCCTTTTCTTCAGATAGAAAGTTGAAGATGCAGGCAAACACACAGGGGATGATAGATCCAGGGACGGGAATGACGCCAGGTGTGTATGCTCGGGCACGGATGTGCAGGATAAGTGAAAGTACTGGGTATTCTGTTTGCGGATACTACATGGCGCCTCCTATGGTACTTGGTGGGATTACGGAAGTCCGCTTCCATCCAAATGGTGTGGCAACCTTCGACGGCTTGCTTGCATCTGACCGAAAAGATGATGCGGCTGTGCTTATATTGGAGGTTGTCAGCCCATTCGATGGTAGGGTTGTAGAATATCGGTGCCCTTCCATTCAAATTATGGAAAGGACACCGACGCTCTTTCAGTTTTTGACAGAGCCTCATCATGCCGGTGATGCAGGGCTTGTGCTGACAATCCAACCTGTTCTAGAGGCCCTGGATAAATTTCAAAACCGTGTAAGTGTGAACCCTGAAACAGGCCAGCGAATTCGGAGTTACGCGTCGATTTGTGGAGAATGCACCTGTCCCTGCATTGAGAAACGGCAAGAAAAGGGTGTCACCATTCATGGGCCGGCACCAGATGCGCAGTGGAGTGTCTTTTCGCCATCTTGCAGCTACTGTTCGGCATCTGATACTTTCCTGGTCGATGCTGAATCGACCGCAGATTCAAGAGGTCGTCATGCATATCCCTTGATTCGTATCCTCAAAGCGGGTCAGTGGAAAATTGTCTTCGCCCTGGTTGGGAACGATTCTGTTTACTTGGCATCTTCCGCAGTCAAGATTGTGCCTTGCACCTTGAAATTTCTTTCTCATTCTGCTTCCACGAAGTTTGGAGCAGTTCAGCCGGGGGACAATCTGTGCACGAACGGGCTTTGTACATTCGAAGCCCGCGATGCTTTCGGCAATTTTATTACGGACATTTCTTTGACGTTGCAAGCTTCACTTGGTATTTTGCCAGACCGCGAGCTTGCTGGATTTACCATCCCTGAGACGTGCGCATGCACAGGTGTTAACGAAAATGCTGGCCAGTCCCCGCCCCCGTACTTGGGAGTGGACTACGGCATATCTTGCCGTGCATGGGAGACTGATGGTGAACGCGATTGCAAGGATCATTGGCCAATGTGCACGCCTGGCAAATGGTGCTGCATGTCGTGGTGCTACGTCGATAAGGCTTGTCCAAATGCCATTCCAGATGAGATCGTACCTGGCCTATTCTACTCGTATGAAGCTTGTACCAGCGACACTGCGAAGGTCAGCTCCTGTCCTTGGAAAGACCTTGGGTCTTGTCCGCAAAGAGATGTAAGGTCGAGCGCACTGTATCTGGAATCAGAGATCAGTGGGACGAAAGAGACCATGATGATAGGTGGAGTTGCATTCTTTACAGATCTTCACAGCCGATTGCCTGGCAGGTTCCAACTAGAGATTGTGGCTTTTTCTGCTGATTTTGGCACGAAATATTCATCAGAGCCGTTTGATGTGCAAGTGACTGAAACACGTAGATTGATGATTCTTACACAGCCCAATGGCAATACATTTTCTGGGAACCCGCTCGGGCACCAGCCAAGCCTCGTACTAACTGATCCTTTCGGCAACCGCGCCTGGGGCGCTGGAGGCGACAGTCTTTGTGGTGCTGTGACAGCTTCTGTTGTGAGATGGAGGGAGCCTCCTTGCCGGCACCCGCCATGTCTCGAGGAAATTCGGTATGTGTACGGGCAAGGCGTCGGTGATACCACTCATTATCCCGATAATTGCGAGAATACCGTGCTCGACCCTTGCTACGTCACTGCCACGGCACAGAACGGCATTGCTGATTATTCCTGGTTGCACGTAGGAGGGGGTGCTGCTGATGCTGTGGTGCTGAATTTCACTTCTGGTTGCTGCAGTCCAGACCCCTACAGGTGCATTTGTTCATCATCTGGGGAACCAACCAGGGCAGATCGACGCTATGCCTCAGCGGATATAAGGATTGCACCTTGCGCTTGGGTGGCCTCTAAACCCTTCTTTGTAAAGAGGATGATTGACACTATTGAAATAACTCGTTACACCTCGTGGGCTGCGGAGGCTGAAATTAGGTATGACAGGTTCAAAGTGCCGCACAATGCAACTATCAAGGGCATGTCGTTGTCGTTCGTAGCAAAAAACAATCTCATGCCTGGCGACACAGTGCAAATGCCCGAGTCACTTGTTTCGAAGCTAGTGATGAAGAATTGCAGCGACGGGCTTCCAGTATATCCCTGCCATTTACCTGTGCACACCGTGACTCGGACCCATGATGGCCAAGACTGGAATCGTTTCGGACCCCACACTAGTCATCACAGTTGGACTACCAAGTGGAGCAAATTAAGCCGGCCAAGTTGCTATCCCCGTTGTAAACCAGAGGACCTATACCATGTGATACATACCTTTGAAGTACACATAATGGTCGGTTCGCACGTGCCACTTGGCGGCCACGTGCGGCTCACCATAGACGGTTTTCGTGCTTCACATGCCGATGATACAAAATTGCCGAACAATGTAGAGCTTAACGTTACATCGATTATTTTCGAAACGGGACAAGCCTTCCCAAGTGATGTGAAGCTACTCGACTACACAGGAGCTGTGATTGTGGGTGCAGACGACACCGTGAATGTGATGCTAGTCCAAATGGATGAGCTGCCTGCGGATGCTCCCAATTCTACCCTGATTGGACGTAAGACGATATCCTCTGTAGCGGGTGTGGCAATGTTCTCCGATCTCACAGTCCTCAATATCACACGTCGAAGTCGCTTTGCGCTGCGCTTCAAAGTTGCTGCTGCTAGTTCAGTGATCACTGGCGTTTCACAGACATATTCTGTGGTGCATTCGAAGCCTGCAAAAGTGCTGATTGAATCATTTAAAAACTCTGCAGTCGTGCCAGATTTTGTCCGTGCCACTCTCGTGCTGCATGATGCATATGGCAATGAAGCTGTTTTCTCAGGTGGCATGCTTGCACTGCTTTCTATCCAGGAGTTTTCTCCATACTTGGGTGCCGCACCTCCAAAAATAGCAGGCTCACGAGTGGCATACTTTCATGGGTCTACGGCCAATTTTCGGGCCCCAGATAATTTTGCAGATTCTCAAAACTACTCCTCTGCTGCTCTAAGCGCAGCAGGGCAATATGTACTGCGTTTTGTTGCTTTCACCGATCCATCTCAAATATCCTTTGAGTTCACTTCATTTCGCGAATGGCGAGTGCGCTCCTTGTCAACAGTTTCGAGCTGGTGTATTTTTCAATTGTCCATGTATGACGAAGAAGGACGCAGCCTGATCGATGAGGGCACCGGTCGTGCCATTTACTCAGCCAGCGCTTCAGACGCTGAAGAAGATGGCGTTCCAGGATATGAAGCAGAACAAGCCCTACTTGGCCAAGGGGGCTCATGGGGCGGTCGCCTCTCAAAGGAAGGCAAAGTGTATCTAGGATGGTCTTTCGGTGTGCCTACACGTGTGGCGCGATTGGAAATCTTACAAGCCGCCCCAAGCACCAGTACATGTGTCAACTTCATCACAAGGATGATCGTCGAGGCGCGAAACGCGGTGCCAGAGATGGGGCCTGAAGATGGCTGGGTTCAGCAATTAAGTGCTGACCTTGGAGACGCAAACACAACACAAATTCTGCCCGTTCCGTTCAAGTTTGAGCCAGGAATACTCAATCTCGAAGGAATATATTCTGCAAATGTTTCAAAACATCCAATATTTGCCCATGTGCAATACAACATCACAACAGGGCCTATTGCCCGTATCTCTGTTTTAAAAGCAGACGCTGCGTTGATTGCATGGGAGCCCTTCGACGTGGAGCTCGAGGCAAGCGACGCATTGGGTAATTTGATCCGAGATGCAGACGGTCGACTACGGTTGACGAGCAAGGGATTTTCAACCGAGAGAGAGCCTCTGGGGACCCTCGCGCAGGATGGGGGCTGGAGCCCTGGATGTTTTGCTGACATGAGGAATGGAAAGGCAAGCTTGCAATGCGTTGCGCATGGGCTACCCCAGGATGCTGATAGTTATCAGGCAGGGTACGTTGTGACAGTTGAGGTGGCTTACTGCTTGGGGGAAGATTGCTCTGATTTCAAAATATCCTCTGAGTATGGAGTTGTATTCAGCGCTCCTGTCCACTCAATGGCGTTCTATTCGTGCATTCCCGATGAAATTTGCCAGAGGTACTATCGTGACCATGGCGACCCCAGGGACTGTGATTGCATTGCAGAAGAAATCGGTGAAACCAAGCCTCTTCGGGCCCTCTTGTCTCACGGTTGGTCAACGGGCCCTACCGACGATGGCGTTACCAAAAGATTCCCCTGGGTAAAATCTACCCAGCCAACACAGGTGGCTAATGAATACTACTTTGAAAAACCGGAGATCAGGTTGCTGGATGATAATGGGAAGCTCTGTACCTTCTCGAAACTCTCGGTAGATGTGTACATGTCAAGCTCATTACAAACCGGTTCAGGATGTGCAAAACTTTTGGGGCCGAATGGTGTGATTCCAATCGGACAAAGAGTCTCCTTCACAGCCCTGGGCGGCGTTGTGCGATTTAGTACGATTGGAACGCATGTAACCAATTGCCCTATCAAGTTTGACATGGAATTTGTCTTTGAAACAAAGCACATAGGACGATCCGAAGTTGATCAACTTATCGGGCTGATTTGGCTTCACACAGTAGGTGTTCCGGTCGACAAGCTTGTTCTGGAGCATCCGATGGCGAACATTGCAGCCGGCGAAAGTGGCGGTGGAGTGACGGTGGCTCTCCATGGCCGTTGCCAAGAAACGGAATGTTCGAATACCGTGCCAATCGACCGTTCAACGAGCAGAGTCGTGGTAGACGTGTTCAAGGTCCCGCGCCCTGGTGTTCCAGCTGCAAATGCAAGCTTGCTGGGTACAACAACTGCGATTTCCATCCGAGGACGGGTTATTTTTACCGACCTTTCTATGGCTCGATCAGGGTCGTACTATATGCAATTTCGCAGCGATACCATTGCGAGCTCAGTAAGGCCGCTGACAAGTCCTGTTTTTAAGGTCTCGCCAAGCCATTTTAGCATTCTCAAGGTCGTATCAGCACCCGATGCAATCCTAGTTGGTATTCCGTACTGTGAGCCAATTGAGGTGGAGCTCGCGGACATGTTTGGAAATCGCGTTGATTGCCAATTTGCTGAATGCGCGGAAGATCTATATGGATACCCCGAGCAAGTAGATTCAAGGCCTTGGTTTTTGCAGGATGGATCCAATACGAGGGTGCAGACTGAAATCGTGCGCCCGCCTGACCTACATGAACCCTATTTCAATCCAGCATTAACTAAATGTGCGGAAATTTCGGGCTCTGTGTACACTTCAGGTGTTCGAGGCTTAGTGGATTTCGGCTGCATGAGCACAGGACTTTCGGGGCGTGGCATTTCGCTACGGTTTTTTGCCCCGTCTTTTGAAGGCGGTCTAATGCGAATGGTCGAGGCTACGAGTAAGCCCTTTGTCGTCATCGCAGGAGATGTTTCACGATTATTTGTTCTCAAGCAGCCAAAAGCTTTGGCTGTGGCGGGCGAACTTCTTTCCGAAATCGAAATTGTACTTTCTGATGAATGCGGCAATCCAGTCACCACTGAAAACACGCAAGGTTTGCGTGTTTTTGCCGAAGACACGCAGCGCCGTCCACTGGTTGGGGAGTTGGTCAGAAAGACAAGGGATGGTTTTGTTTATTACAACAATGTGCAAATTAGGCAGGCATCGCAAGGAGTCAAGTATCGTCTAAAATTCTATGTGGGAGTCTTGCCTGATGTGATGGATATTACCATACCCATCGAGGTGGTGCATGCACCCGGCAAGCAGATAGCGATTCGCGATCAGCCCGTTTCAGTTGTGCAAGGTTTACGCATGTCTGCGGTGGTTTCTGTTCTCGATGAGTTCAAAAACATTGCTGAAAACGAGATGATGCATGTGATTGCGCAATTTACAAATGATGGCTGCGAGCCAGGAGCTCAATGTGCGGTTGTTTGTGAAGGAAGCATGTTTCATGGAAAGTGCTACAGACTCGTCTCTGATAAATTGACTTGGGACGAGGCGCGACAGCGATGTATTGACTGGGGAGGGAATCTGGCATCCATTGCCACGCTGACTGAAAACTTCAACATCAACACCATGATGAGGGGTGAGAGCGCATGGATTGGTCTGCGGTATTCCTATGGAAGAGGCATCTGGGAGTGGCAGGATCCGACATTATCTCCGGTAACCGTCACTGAAGGATTTACGTCGTGGGGCGAGACAAAGCCGGATGAAAGTGGCAAACAGAACTGCATTGCTTTGGCTAATGTAAATGCAGTTTGGAACTCGAATAATTGCTCACAGAAACTGAGCAGCATCTGTGCTAAGAAGATGAACAAGCCCTCCACATCAGATGAGCTAAATCTCTCGCGTAGGTGCTCGTGTTGTCAAAGGGTCGCTGGTACCAGCAAAGTCCAGGCGGTTCGTGGCATCGCTGTATTCGATAATGCATATACGTTCGCACAAGCACTGGGTCCGGATAAATACCGTCTGGTCTTCAAGGCTGTGCCCTACACTCCAACCGTCAAGGACTTGCTAAATTTTGGTGTGTTTGCCGTGTCGCAAACCTTTGAAGTGTATCCACGTACTGTGGCACTCATCACTGTGCAGCATCCCGGTGATTCGACTCCTGGGCAACCGTTTCCCATTCAGCCAATCGTCAATATGATTGACGGAAATGGAAATCGCATCCTGAATGAGGCCGCTAGCCTTCATGCTACCTTGGAGTGGGTATTCGGCGTGCAAGAAGGTTTCTACCTGAATGGTACAAGAACGTTGGCATCTAAAGCCGGTCAAGTAATCTTCACTGACCTTTCAATCACAAGTAGAGATGGCGAGGGTGCCAACAGGGCTTTTGTCATCCGTTTTATTGCAGTTGTAGGGCCCGTCGGTGAGCAAACTACGATTTTCGCTCGAACTAGGACGTTTATGATCCTGAAGCCCGCCGCATCGCTTGCGCTCGACACTCAGCCTAAAGAGGATGCGTATGCGGGTGAAGATCTTGGTACGCTGACTGTGAGGATGCTCGATCAGATTGGGAAGCTTGTGCTTAATTCAAATTTACTTGTGAGAGTCAGCGTGTATGAAGCAGCCACGGACAACAAAATAAATGACAATGTTATCCGAGGCAACAAAGGGGTGGCGTGCAAGGGAGGGCTGGCAAAATTTACAGACCTGTCTCTGGTCAAAAGTTCTGGGCAAAATCTGTACAAGCTTAGATTCGACGTCGCTGAGTTGGGGCTGAAGGTCATCTCTGCATCGTTTCGCATCAGAACTGATGTTTACGTCAGTGCCATATTCACACAGCAGCCTGTCGATGTCAAGGCTGGGGAGGAGCTTCCTGACGTGACTGTCATCCTGGTTGACAATTTCGGCAACCCAGAAGCACTTTCAGGCGTTGAAGTGCGTTTTGAAGCAATGCACGATGGTCAATCTGTCGGTCAGACGCGTACACCCCAGCCCTGGATAGAAGTGGCCAGAAACGTTACTAAGGACGGTCAGGCAGGTGCTAAAGGTCTCGCATTTACCATGGCATCCAATTACAAGTTCCGTTTTCGACTGAGAATTAATCTTGATGAGTGTAAAGAGGAACGAGCTCTGTTGCGGTTCTCCTACGAGCAAATTGGAATTATCTGCGACAGGCGATACAATCTTCGTGTCGAATCACGTGAGTTCAAGGTGCTGGCAGCAAACCCCAGCAAGATTGTCGCCCTGAAGCATGTCAGCCTATCTGCAATTGCAGGCCAGAGATTCTCGCAACAACCCGAGTGCAGGATGCTTGATGCTTATGATAATGTCGTGACCGGTAGCTTCGATGTGTCAGCAACTGCTCACGACATTAATGGTGATGGCTGTATGTGCGATTTCGAAATTGATGACGATCGAACCCGTGGATGCATATCAAGTGCCCCAGCGAAAGGACACAGCATACGTGTTTGCTCGGATGGCGACTGTCCAGTCGATGACTATGCGGATCCTGCAATAGTGCAGTCAACTGTTGAAAAGAGTGTGTTTAACGATTTGGCTTGCACAAGACAAAGTTGCCGACTCGGGCAATGCAGGCCGTATAACATATCGTGTGTTGTGTATGCCCCACCCAATTGTAATCCTTGCAGTGCTCATGTTGGTACCATCAGCATTGAGCCAAACACGTACCAAAGGCTTATACCGGGAGAGCTGGGAGTGGGTGTTGCAGGAGATCCCCTGTTTGGGAGACCTGATGCGGGATTCTATGCCGCTGCTGGAGGGGGGCTCAAGGTTACTGCCGACATGGTCAAGATGCCGCCATCTTTCTTTACTGCTGACAAGTATGGGAATTTCAATCCATCCTTGAACGGTGTTGGCAGCATTTCCATTCAAGTGGGTTCTCCTGACATGGCGGGATATTCCTTCTGCACTTCTCCCGAATCGAATAGCGGTACTAAGTGTTTGAATGGTGTGTTCTCTGCACCCGTTTTAGGCGGATTTGCTGAATTCACGGATGTCTACATCCGGCATCCTGGTCCCGGATATAAATTCCGATTTCATTTTAATGGAATCTTTTCCATAACGCCGCCTTTTGATGTTCTGCCGCCACCGCCACGTGTTATTGGTGCATTCTTCAGTCCCTCTTTCACAGGACTCACCGTGAAATTTGATGCTGAGACCAACCAGGGCGACATGGGGGATTCAATCGCATGTAACGCTATCTTTTCAGCGCCCACGTTGACAAAATTAGGAAATGGTGCAGTGTGTTCTTGGGCTGATGCCAAGACGCTGGATATAATCCTTGGCAACGACGCACAGCTTGTGCCCGAAGGCACATTGGAAGTGTCAAAACAGGCCAAGATATTCTCCCGCATCTATTTTGACAAGTTGCCGCAGACTGATGGCAGCACGAAAAATCAGAGAATTGATTTAGCATGTATAAGGTTCGACACATGGAAACTCGATCTCAAGTCGCCCTTATTGCATGTTCCTGCATGCGTACAAGTTGTCAGACCGCAGCAACTACTTGCCGCTCCTGAACTGCCAAATCTTGTGGAGGACCACGTGAGTGTCTCTGATGCGGAGCTATTTGAAATGGACGGCGAACACTACGTGCTTTCTTTGTACCGATGTAAAGGTTCCTTGGTGGAAGGGAAAGGTTGGGCATGCATGCTCAATCCCACATTGAGAGGCCCATCACAGCACTACAACCTTGACTCGAAGATATACCGATGGAAACAAGATGGCACCATGGTTTTGCATCAAGTTTTGCCCACGCGAGGTGCAACTGATTGTGAACATTTTGTGTTCGAGGATGCAATATTTCAGGGAGGTGAAACCCCCAATGATTTCTTGGTCATCGCAAATTCAATATCAGATGAGTTCAATTCACCTTCAAGTGTCACGCTCTGGGTGAGGCGACCAGAAAATTTCAACCTTTTTTCTTTGCGTCAAGAGATTACAAAACATATCGACATTCCATCGGCAGTAAAAGTGAGGTACCACGAGTATTCGGTACAGAAGTCAGGGTTCGGCGTGCTTCCCGAAAGGTCTCTGTTGCTCATAGTGGCAAATACAGGTCAAACGAATGCGATTACTGTATTCAAATGGGTACCTGGTTCGTTTCGTGCGCCTGGTGGCAAGAGCTGGGTTGATGGCAAGTTCGATGATGTGCAAGATGTGCAGTCGATACCTGCTCTTCAGGCTCAGAATATTGAGGTTTATAATGTGGGGCCTGACTTGTACCTTACTGTTGCCAACAGCGAAGAAAGTGGATCATATCGGACACCTGTTGTCATTTACAAATGGACCCGGGATGTATCATGCTCGAGTGCTGACAAGATGTGCTTCCGACCTCAAATATCTTTGCCGGCTCTTGGCGCGCGCTCGGTGACTGCATTTTCGCTACCTGGCCCGGCAGGCCTTCCCAGATACTTCTTGGGGGTTGCCAACCATCTAGAAGGCGAGAAAACAACCGAAATTTCAGCGCACTATGTGGTGGACACCTACATTTATGAGATTTATTACGACTCTAAAACTTCCCGCCTATTGCAAGCCCTTCAGAGCTACGGTGCAAATAAAATCACAGTGTTCGAGCGGTGCGAAAACGTGATCTGTGAGTCCTTTTTAGCTATTTCGAATCAGCAAGATACTTGTGGACCATACTCTTATACAACAAAATCTCATATTTTCAAGTGGACGTCTACTTTCCACACAAATTGTGCAGAGGTCACGAATGGCATGTTTCACCTCGTCCAGGAGGTGACCACCACTGCGGCGCTAAGTATGCAATACAAGAAAATGTACGGCAAACATTATCTGGTACAAGTGAGCGGTGGACCAACAGGGATCTCATTCCATCAGTTTGACTCCCTTATTCCTGTGCCAGAACCCATTGTTGAATATGCAAGTTCTCTTGGCCCCTGCAACGCATTGCAATTTGATGCGCGCAGTTCCCTGAAAAGTGGTGGGCGAGACTTTACGTCATTCAGTTGGAAGCTTGTCAGTGATCTCCCTGCGGCATGGCAAAAATCTCGTCCGGGAATGCTGCCATATGCTCTTGCAAAGCTCCATGAAGAATCCAGCGCTGTGGTCAATATCGATTCGACTTGTCTGTCTGGATTTTACGTTCACCCCGTTTCCAACTACTCCTGCATGAATTCATCATCGCTGCCTGTAGGAATCTACACAATCCGCCTGTCTATTGTCAACTGGATTGGAGCATCTGCGTACACAGATCTCGTCTTCAAGAAGAGTAGCGATCCCCTGCCAATTGTGATAATTGTTGGCCCTAGTGTGAGGACAGTCTTTGCGGAACAAGAGACCGTGTTGGAGGGCATATCTGAACCGTCATCCTGTTCGTCTGGGCAATCAACGCTGGTTCACACCTGGAGAATTGAACCACCTCTTGAGGGAGTGCGCATCAGCACGAGTGGTGATTCTTTGACGATTCCTGAGAACAGGCTAATAGCCTCCAAGTTTTACCATATTTTTTACACTGTATCACAGGGCGAATACAGTGCCACTGCACAAGTGACCGTGACAGCCAGGATGCCTAAGCCAATTGCCAAAATCGACAGCTCTGATAGAGTGATAGGTTTGAAAGCAAACGGGACTGTCTTGCTGTTGGATGCTTCACAATCGTATATTCCTGGCTACGAGGCGATGGCCTTAGCGTTTGTTTGGAAGTGTGAATATTTTGTAAAAATCGGCGAAATCGACCAAGGGTATCAGGAATTTGATTGTTCGATGTTGTCGTCGCAATCCGCGCCTCCGTGCTCTTCTCAGTTCTACGTTGATTCTGGCATGCTTGCTCTGCCGCCGTCTCGGTTGATTGATGGCGCATCAGACACCATTGTCTACACTGAAGGCTGTTTCGAGGGTTCCGCCCTTCGCTGTGATCCATCGGCTCAATACCGCATCACAGTAGCTGTAAGCGACCTGTCCATGGCCTCAGATGCATGCGAAGTGGATGACTCATTGGCATCCAAGGCGTCTGTTGTTTGGGGCACCAGTCCAAAACTTAATATTGACGTGAATGTAGCGCTCGGTCCCTTTCTAAAATCGCACAGAATTAGCAATGGTATGGACATTACTTTCATGGGAGGCGTGAAGAATGTCGCGACTGATGCTCAAGTTTCGTATCTCTGGGTCCAGATGAAGCCGGGAGGAATTCACAACATTCTCAGCCCGTTAAATATGCTGACGTCGATTCAGTCGCAGAATCTTGCCGTCAAATCTGGCTTGCTGCAGGGCAAGTATATGTATCGATTCCGCCTATACGCGTCGCTACGGGGAGACCTAGATCAAAGCGCCCTTTCCGCATGTCACGGTGCGTGCGGATGGGCAGAGATTGAGGTGGAACCAAATACTCCACCGCAGAGCGGGAGGTTATCCATTTCACCGTCTATCGGTGACGCGTTGTTAACTCCCTTCAGGCTCAGTGCAGAGCAGTGGGAAGACGAAGACCAGCCCATGAAATATACATTTTCGTACATAGACCCCGGTGGTCTTATGAAGTACATTGCAGTTTTGACTGGTAAGACACAAGCTGAAGCTGTGTTACCACCTGGATGTGAGAAGACCCCGTGCCCAGGCTCAGGCGCCCTGGGGGGGGGGTCATGTTTCCGGCTCAATGTCACTTTGTCGGTGACGGATGCTCTTGGCTCGAAAAGCGACACGATGACGAAGGCGACCGTCAGGATGCCTGATGTGCTAACGCAAGTTATAAATGAGAAAATAATGGTGAGAATCAAAGAACTTATTATGGCTGGGAATGGAGGTGGCGTCTTGGCACTGGCCGGGAGCCTTGGGGACTTGCTTAATCATCAGACGTTGACCAGGAATCCTTCTATGCAAGGATTCTACATGAACACTCGCCGAGAAATGACTGAAAGCATCCAGGAGGCCGTACAACTTCTTTTACCACTGTCTGTGGGTGATTCCTTGCACGCGTTAGGTGCTATTTGGGCAGTGTGCGGACGAGCATCCGAACTTGAGGCAACTTCCCGTGATATTGCAAGCAATCTTGTGGCGATGATTTCGGACGAAGTCTTGGATCGATTGAGCACAGGGGACAGCACCGCACAGGCGCAGGCACCCACTGTTGCGAGTCTGATGAAGAAGATCCTTGGCTCCTTACTTACGCCATCTGCAGGAGCAGGTCGCCGATCAGACACGCGAAGAGATATCGATGTATCGACTGCAATGCAAACCATTGCAAATGTCGAGAAACTGTCGAGAATCATTGCAAATGGCCATGAATTGGGGTATCGTGAAGACGTGGTACAAGACACATCCTACGTGAGTATAACCAAATTGGTGACCGAGGACATGCTCAGTAGTATGAATCGACACCTAATCGGGAGTGTAGTCGGTGCGTCCTCATTGATAAAGCCCCAAGTCGTCGCTGGCAGCATTCCTCAGGTGTCAATTTGGTTCCCGAACGGCGTCGCGCTGGATCAGAGCACGCATTACGAAGTGCAGATGTCACTGCTGTATGGAAATCCGCTGTCCGTGGGCCTCATGGAAGAGCGTCTAAAATGCCTCGATGAGAGGCAGACGGTAATTTGGAGCAGTACTCCCGTAGATGTGCCCAAAAACAACATGGGTGAAGTGATTCAGGAAAGTCTTCGCCCCAATGTCGCCACTTACAAAAATCGTGCGTGCTCTGTGCTGGGCAACGCCTTGATACTCATCGTCAGGAAGCATAGACAGGCGTCGCATGTGACGAAATTGGCTCGAAGACGCATGCAGTCGACGCCACTTATCCGTCTGCGCCTGCCGTTCGACCCCATGCTTCGCAACGAAATCAGGACAAATTTGCAAGACCAAAAGTCCGGACAACTTACAACCGTCTCGTGTGTTTATTGGGATGCCGTAAACAAAAGATGGTCGGCTGAGGGTCTTCAGCGTGTTAATTTCTACCTGGGATCTCCGATAAATGGATCAGGCGCGTATGTGGAATGTACTTCAGATCATTTGAGCATCTTTGCCGTGAGTGAGGTCCCAGCTGATTGCAAGGGCACACCGTATGGAACTGTCAAGATGGACGATTGTGGTGTCTGTGGTGGGGACAATAGCACATGCTCTGGCTGCGACGGCATTCCGAACTCTGGAAGGACAAAGGATTGCAGTGGGCATGGACGGTGCGTGGGTAACAAGTGCAGCTGTAATCCGATGTATCATGGTATCGTGTGCCATGTCCTCTGTGACCCAGCAGTCAATTGTAGTGGGCATGGTCGGTGCGCAGTTGAGTATGAGGGACTAAGTGTCAAGACCAAGAGCTACTGTGTGTGCGAAGCCTCCTATGCGTATCCATATCCCGACGATATTGCGGGCGAGTTACCGATGCCGACATGCGTCTTCGTTCCCAAGAAACAGTATGTGATGCCACCCGAACTCTTTTATGGGTTGACTGTAGGCGCACCGGCTTTCCTTGTGTGCTGCTCGTGCTGTCTCTTCTGGTGCTGCATATCCCGCATGCAGGCCAAGAAAGTGAAGACGATGAAAGGAGACTTGGAGCGCTACATGGTCTCATACGAGTCGGCCAACAAGTTGGAAGATCACGAAGTCGAGGTTGACCTGTGCATGCCGCTGGGCCCCACGAATTTCGATGCGCCTCCGAATCGCGGCAATGAAAAGGCCTTGCATCTTACGAAGGTGGACCGCACGAAAATTCAGGAAGCAACTCGAACACAAGATCTAAAACCCGAAAGCGAGGTTTTGCACAGTTCCAACAGGCCCCACCTGGGCTTTGCGGATAGCTCAGACTCGGAATCAGACGAAGAGGATACGTTGAAGCATGAGGCTCAAGATAATCGTGTCGACCGCTTGCGCATGATCCGGGCGATGCGACAAACTGTCGCTCGTGCTGCAGCGGCCGGGCCTACCGCAAACAACTCTGATGATGTGGAAGTTGCTGTCTAGATACAGCATGTCGGACTCCACAGCTAGCATGCCTGTACTGATAGTCTTTCCATTTGTCGTAAATTAAAACCATTTGTCCCGGGCGCTCTGTGTCGGTATACATACAAATTAGACCCCCAGGGCATTTGTTCCCGGGCGCTCTGAATCGTGGGCCCCTATCAGCGATCTATACAACAAAGAAATATAATACCACTTTTGATGTCAACAGTTCAGAAAGAAAAAAAGCGAGACCCATGTGCCTAGTTGTATCATAATGATAGCGATTGCATCGACCACCTTCTCTCAAACCTCTTTACCCAAAGCTCTAGGTCCGTTGGCGCGTGCGCTCTTGCTCTCTCCCTCTCTCCCTTCCTCTCTCTTTCTCTCCCTCACACCCCGTGTGCTTGAGCTCGTCACGGTTGCTGATGGCGACTTGTGTCTCTGTCTCAGGCTGACCATGATGACGGAGGGGATGTGAAGTCTTCAATCCATACACCACTCGCGTGACCCTGTCGCAAGAATTTGTCCCCTGCGCGGGGGGCTGCAGGACTGATCGCGGGTGACTGATCTGTCACTCCAGGCACTAAATTAAAAGACACACAGAGCTGTGGCAGAAGCGACTCTGCGAATTCGCACATTCCGAGCGAGTCCATCAAAGCACAATCAGTATCTGACAACGAAGCGAGGAAACGATTGTCGTTTTAAGAGACAGCGGTAAGACACTGAACAAGGTTCATTGTTAAACACACAATTGTTTGTGACACCCAACATAGGGGCTTTTCACAAACAATTGAATTGCACCATACCCACCCGCTGAGTGTGACAAACCACGTGGTTTTGCCATGCATCCATCACCAGCCCCACTATCTCGAAGCGCCATACTCAGGGCCGAGAGCGAACGTCAAATACATTTTCTTACAACGCACGGTCCTCTGATGAAGAAAGCCCAACGCACCCAGCACCTGCTTTGTTCCCGCACGCGCGAGCCTGGATTAGTCTGCACTCACGCTTCGAAACAGACACTTCTTCCTCCCTTCATCTCTCCCTTTCCCCTTCGCGTCTTCCCTCTTGGCAAGAGAGACGTACATAATTTGGAGGAGAGAGGATCCCATATGAATGGGCTAGCGGGGCAGATACCCATACCTCAATCAAATTATCAGGACCGGGGTCCTGCGTACAGCCTTCGCCGCCAATGAAGCAGAAGCGCGCAGCCGGCGCGCACGCGCAGAGATTGGCGATGATATCGCGCAGGTAGCCTGGGTAAGGTAGAACCAGATACCTATCCCACAGCATGTCCGATCATGCGCTCGCGATGCAGTTCTCGCACACACTGCTGTCGCATGGGTTTGAAATAGAGCGCGGGCGGGCGCGTGCGAGAGAGAGAGCGCGCGCGCGGCTCTGCGGGAGCCGCTGCAGCAGCGCACGCGCGTGTTTGACCGGCCGTGCGGCACGTTGGTCACGATGGCAGTAGGTGTGGGTAGCGAGGGAAACTCGGGTGCAAAGGGGACTCGCGCATCGTGGTTGGCAACGACACATCTGCCATCCCACGCGGCGGAAGCGCGCTGCCGCAGAAACCCCCCGCCCACACTTGCGAAGCCCAGATAGTCCAGGTTGGCCCGGCACCCACAAACGAATTTGAAATTTTGATCCATGCCTATGGCCAGAGCGCCGCGCTCGACTCCCCCCACCAGAATTGTGCCGGTGCCCGTGCAAGGATCCAGGAGCACGTCGCCCGCACCGACGTTAAGGATGTTCAATGCGACGGCGGCTAGGGACGGATCTAAGGCTGCGCCGAAGGTGAAGGGTCTCGACTTGAATGTCTCACTCAGCAGCAACGCTTTTGAACGCGCCAGAGTGGCCAGACAGAGCCACATCCGGGTGCCTGTCTCCACGACAACTAGGACGCTACCACTCTGCCCGCCCCCAGGCTTTGTCTGCATCGCATGTGCTATATCCAAAGCCATCACCTGGGTTTAGAATAGGGTGTCTGTCAAGGTTTGTTTGGATTTGGAGCTTGGGGCACACTGAGCCGTGCGCGAGAGGGACCCACGACCGTACGCTCACCATGCTCCTGGGAGTTCCGGTGACGAGATTATTGAGACGCACGTGGAAGAGATTCCACGTCGAGACGGGGAGTGGAGGTAAGTTTCGCACGCCCTCGAGAAACTCGCCATAGTGTCCGTATGGACCGGCGAGCGGAGCCATTTCACCTTACAAACTTTCTCAAAAGTCAGTGCCCTAGCACATATCCTATATAAAACGCACTATACGTTGTAATTTTGAGAATTTGTGCCGCGCAAAGATGCGAGCTGGCCAAGGTGCTGCCGGTCGAGGGGCCGTGTGCTCCTCCACAGGCCTTGACAAAATTTCTGAAAAGTCAGCGACCTTGTTTGATTACTACAAAAGTCACTGAGTACTTTTGAGTATTTTTAGCTTTGAGTACTTTAGAGTGTTCTTACCAGGCTCGAGAAACTCGAGGGCTCCGCGGTCGAACGACTGCATCTCGGCGCTGAAAACCTCCTCGTACTGATT
>Ga0315905_10001268_pt1 | contig 27076 bp, 26 predicted proteins | sample LakEriMetagenome_5_FD_203522 | JGI IMG/M metagenome (GOLD analysis project Ga0315905, IMG submission 203522) | Freshwater fungal communities from buoy surface, Lake Erie, Ohio, United States - Buoy 4 MA121 | ecosystem: Environmental > Aquatic > Freshwater > Lake | place: USA: Lake Erie, Ohio...
TTGAGACTAGAATTTAGAAAGACTCAGTTCGAGTATTTGTATTTTTCAAACAAACTGAACAGATAAAAAGTTAATCTTTTTTGACAATAATCCCCTGCCGATGCAAATTCAACCCGGTCCATTATTAGCACAAATCAATAGCCCTGCTGATTTGAAGAATTTTTCCAAAGATTCTTTAGTTCAGATTAGTCAGGAGCTACGCCAGTTTATCATCGACAATGTGTCGGTGTACGGCGGACATTTTGGGGCAAGTTTGGGCGTGGTGGAACTTACAGTAGCCTTACACTATGTCCTCAATACTCCTAAAGACCAGTTGGTTTGGGATGTAGGACATCAGGCTTACGGACACAAAATTCTTACAGGCAGAAGGGATGTTTTCCATACCAATCGCGTGTATGGTGGCCTATCTGGTTTTCCAAAGCGAACTGAAAGCGAGTACGACACCTTTGGTGTGGGACACTCCAGTACTTCCATTTCTGCTGCCTTGGGCATGGCGATGGCATCCAAATATACAGGAGCACCCTTGCAGCATGTTGCGGTCATCGGCGATGGAGCCTTGACTGGAGGAATGGCTTTTGAAGCCTTAAATCATGCAGGGGTCAGCGGCACCAACTTGCTGATCATTCTCAACGACAACTGCATGTCTATCGACCCAAATGTAGGGGCTTTGAAGGATTACCTGACCGATATCACCACTTCGCATACTTACAACAAGGTAAAAGACGAGGTATGGAATGTGCTGGGCAAGCTCAGCAAATTTGGCAGCAGCGCACAAGAAATTATATCCAAAGTAGAAGGGGCAATCAAATCTGCCGTGCTTCACCAAAGCAACCTGTTTGAATCGCTTAACCTTCGTTATTTTGGACCGGTAGATGGCCATGATGTGGATCACTTGGTGGAGATTCTGCGAGACCTGAAGGATATCCCAGGACCAAAAATCCTCCATTGCATCACGGTAAAAGGCAAGGGCTACGGTCCAGCCGAAAGTGGCAACAAAACCACCTGGCATGCTCCTGGCACCTTTGATAAGTTGACGGGTGAGATCTACAAAAAAACGCCAAGCACTCCGCAAGCACCCAAATATCAGGATGTATTTGGCCATTCTTTAATTGAATTAGCAGAGCAAGACTCACGCATCATGGGGGTGACTCCAGCCATGCCTTCGGGCTCTTCGATGAATTTGATGATGGCGGCCATGCCTGACCGGGCATTTGATGTAGGAATTGCTGAGCAGCATGCGGTGACCTTCTCTGCGGGGATGGCGACACAAGGCTTGGTGCCCTTCTGCAACATTTACTCTTCCTTCATGCAGCGTGCCTACGATCAGGTCGTGCACGATGTCTGCTTGCAAAACTTACCTGTGGTATTTTGTTTGGATCGAGCTGGCTTTGCCGGTGCAGATGGTCCTACCCACCATGGGGCATACGATATTGCTTATTTCCGTTGCATTCCCAACCTGGTGGTTTCATCCCCTATGAATGAGGAAGAATTGCGCAACCTGATGTATACCGGATCGCTTTATGGTGGACCTTTTTCCATTCGCTATCCGAGAGGAAATGGGGCGATGCCTAACTGGAAAACACCTTTCCAACAAATACCAGTTGGGCAAGGAAGACGCATCAAGGCAGGGGAAGAGGTAGCGATTTTGACCATCGGACACATTGGCAACTATGCCGTGGAGGCTTGTGAATCCTTGGAGAAGGAAGGTCTAAATCCAGCGCATTACGACATGCGATTTGTGAAGCCTCTGGATGAAAAGCTCTTGCACGAAATATTTACCAACTTCAAGAAAGTAATTACGGTTGAAGATGGCTGCTTGATGGGAGGATTTGGCTCGGCTGTCCTGGAATGGATGGTGGACCAAGGCTACCAAGCGCAGGTCAAACGCTTGGGTATTCCAGACGATGTAATCGAGCATGGAGAGCAATTGGAACTGCACCGCGACTGTGGCTTTGACCCAGAAGGAATCGCTAACGCAGTAAAGGCCTTTGCTGAGCAGGAACAACCTGCCTAAATTCAGCCCAATCATGTTGCATTTTTTTGAAAAAGGACAAGGCCCAGTGCTCCTGTTCCTTCACGGCTTTTGTGAAACGGGGGAAATGTGGAGGCACTTGGCCGATTCCTTGTCTACCCAATACCGCGTACTCTGTCCTGACTTACCTGGATTTGGGTCTTCCCCAATTACCCATCCCATTACTTGCCTCGAAGATGTCGCCGAGCAGTTGGAGGAATGGATGGATGCACTTCAGATTCAATATCCCATCGTACTTGGCCATTCTTTGGGCGGCTATGTGGCCTTGGCCTTACTCGAGCGCATGGGGGATCGTATCCAAGCCATTGGCCTGCTTCATTCCACTGCCTATGCAGATGACTTGGAAAAAAAGGAGATGCGCAACCGGGTCCTTATCTTTTTGAATAAACACGGGGCTTCCAAATTTGTAAGCTCCTTCGTTCCGCAGCTGTTCCCAGAGCATCGACGCGAAGAGTTGGGAGACGCGATGGCTCATGCCATTGAAGATGGGCAACGCTCCAGTTTGGAGGGCTTACTCACCTACACCGTGGCGATGCGAGATCGGCAAGATCGGATAGCAGTACTCCAGCAATTTGCAGGACCGAAGTTGCTGCTTGCAGGTACTCTTGATGGAGCAGTCAAAATTGAATCCAGCCGTGCCCAGCAACAATACTTTACCCACTACACCGAATTGGAAGGCGTCGGGCATCTAGGAATGATAGAAGAAAAAGAAAAGACCTTGGCAGTGGTCCAGGAATTCGTTCGCGAGGTACTTAGCTAGGCATCGTTTTTTCGAGCAGGCCCATCAAGGCCTCCAAGTAGCGCTGGTCTACGGCATCAAAATCATCCAACTGATCACTGTCTACATCCAGCACGAGAGCTACTTCTCCTTTGTGGAAGGCCGGCACGACAATTTCCGATTTGGAAGCGGAGCTGCAGGCAATGTGACCGGGAAAAGCCTCCACATCGGGTACCAATTGGGGTTTTTGTTCTTTCCAGGCAGTTCCACAGACCCCTCTTCCATAGGCAATTCGGGTGCAGGCAATGGGTCCTTGAAAGGGGCCAAGCACCAGCTCCTGACCTTGCACCACGTAAAATCCCACCCAGAAAAAGCCAAAGGCTTCCCGAAGGGCAGCGGCGATATTCGCTAGGTTGGCCACCAAATCCTGCTCACCAGTGATTAGTGCCTCCACCTGCGGGAGTAGCGCTTGGTAAATTTCTTCTTTGGTTCCGGATTGTGGAAGGAATAGGGTTTCAGCCATGGTAGTAAACGTCTAGTTGATCTTGGCCCACCGCATAGGATTCGGCAGGAACTTGAGTAAATGTGGGCGCGGCAATTCCGCGCTCAAAAGTAGTTGGGGAAGTAAATACGCGGGCTTCGTCCCAAAGGCCTGCTGCCAAAAACTGCTGCAAAACTTGACTTCCCCCTTCAATCAGTACACTTTGAATGTTGCGTCGCTGCAAATCGGCCAACAAGGCCTCTAGGGAAAGCTCGGGGAGCTTCACCCATTCCAAGTTGGGAAGGGTTTCGGTATTTAGTGTATTGTAGCAAATCGTGGGAATCTTCTGGTCAAATAGGTGCAGGTCTGCAGGGAGTTCCAACTTGGAATCCAATACCACCCGAATCGGATCGGCTCCAGTCCAGTCACGCACATTGAGGCGAGGATTGTCGTGGAGGGCTGTATTTTTTCCAACGAGGATAGCCTGCTCTTCGGCCCGCCATTGGTGGACGAGTTGCCTGCTTTGGGTGTTGCTGATCCACTTGGAGTCCTTATTTTCTCGTGCGAGGAAGCCATCCTGGGTTTGCGCCCACTTGAGGATGAGGTAGGGGCGTTGTTTTTCCTGCTGACAAAAAAACCGGCGATTTTGCCATCTCGCTTCTTGTTCCAGCAGGCCTACTGTAACTGAGACGCCTGCATCTCGCAAGAGCTGTACGCCCTTTCCAGCTACTAGTGGGTTGGGGTCTAAGGTAGCCACAACCACGGATTTGATTCCTTTTTCTACCAATAAATTGGCGCATGGGGGAGTTTTCCCCCAGTGTGAACAAGGTTCCAAACTGACATATGCCGTAGCTTCGGTGAGTAACTTGGGGTCGCTTACTGAGGCGATTGCATTGACTTCTGCATGCGGACCACCATACTGCTGATGGTATCCTTCCCCGATGATTTTGCCCTCGTGCACGATCACGCAGCCGACCAAGGGATTGGGACGTACCTGTCCTTTTCCTCGTTCGGCGAGTTCCAATGCACGTTGCATAAAAAGCGCGGGATTCATGGTTCCAAATTTAGGTCAAATCTTTTCATTCCCCGCACTTGTGGGTTGATACTGCTCTTTGACCAAAAGCGTACCAAGAAATTTGCGACATACCTGAGGATTCTTTGCCGCAAGGGCATGAAATTTCTAGCGCTAGCTGTACTTTTGTGTATGATGAATTGGGAGAATTTACTCGCCTTTGGGCGTTTTGGAGAACAAGGTAAAGCAACTGGATTTGACTCGGCACGATCCGAGTTTGAAGTGGACTACGACCGGATTATTTTTTCCGCTCCCTTTCGAAATCTTCAGGACAAAACGCAGGTTTTTCCCCTTCCAGAACAAGCTTTCGTACATACCCGATTGACGCATAGCTTAGAAGTATCCTCTGTGGGCCGGTCATTGGGCAAGGCAGCAGGAGAAATTTTACTTGAAAAATACCCCAAACTTGCCTCCAAAGGAGTCACTGCAGCCGGGATTGGTTCCATTGTGGCCGCGGCAGCGCTGACCCATGACATCGGAAATCCTCCTTTTGGTCATGCAGGCGAGGAGGCCATCTCTGATTTTTTTAGACTACAGCCCTTCGGCAAGGCCTGGATGCCCCATGTTCGTGGGGATCAGTGGGCGGACCTGACCAATTTTGAAGGCAATGCACAAGGGTTCCGCATGCTGGTTTCCAATCAGTACGGGTTAAAATTGACCTATGCCACCCTAGCTGCATTCACGAAATATCCCCGTCCTAGCCTCATTGCTCAGCGAGATATCGCCCGAAAGAGTCAGAAGAAATACGGCTTTTTTATCAACCAGCTTCAAGATTTTGAGCAGATGGCTCAGGCACTGGGGCTTGAAAAAGTGGGGACCGATTGCTGGGCTCGACATCCCCTCGCCTTCTTGGTGGAGGCGGCAGATGACATCTGCTACAGCATCATTGACTTGGAGGACGGCTGTACGCTGGGACTAATTTCTTTTGAAGATACGCTAGGCCTCTTGAAGCCTATTTTAGGAGAGCTGTTTGATCCGGAGAAACTAAAAAATCGAAGCCAAACGCAGAATTTGGGTGCGCTCCGTGCCTTGACGATCGGAAAGCTCATTCGGGAAAGTGTGGAGGCCTTTGCTACCTACGAGGAAGGCATGCGCAAGGGAAATTTTGACAAAGCATTGACAGACATGATCCCTTCTGCCAAGGCCCTGGCAGAAATCTCGCAGCGCTCGATTCGTCAGATTTACCGTTCCCAGGTGGTGCTAGAAAAGGAAGCCATCGGTTTTCAGGTGTTGGATGGTCTGTTGACGGCATATAGCCAAGCGCTGTACCACCATTGCTATGCCCCGGAACGTTCTTCAGGGCAGGAAAAAAGTTTGCTTCGTCTCCTTCCGGAGGATTTTCCACTCAAAGGCTTTGGGACCGAATCGAATCCTTATCCACTGCTGCGTGCCTTGGTGGATTTTATCTCTGGAATGACAGACAAGTATGCGCTCAATCTCTACCGAAGAGTAAAGGGGATTTCACTTCCAGGAGCTTGATTGAGATTTTAAGAATTAAATTACTGTCCCTCTTCCCAGGAATCCCCCCAATCCACCACCTGATCTTCTAAGTAGTGGGGGTACAGTTTGCGGTGTTGTTTTTTGACCTCTTGAACAAGGGCTTCCCGAAACCCTTCCACATTCTCGGCTAGAGAGGCGGCCATAAATACGGGAGTAATTCCATTTTTCTTTTCAAAAGCTTCTGAAAGTGCCTTGAAATCTAAGTAGCGGGTTTCCTGAAGTTCGTGCTCAGAAATTTGCAATAGCTCCTCTTCGGAAGGCATCTGCTGTACCAGATCTACCTTGTTGAACACCAGCAAAATGGGCTTATCACCTGCTTTAATTTCTTGCAGAGTCTGGGTAACTACCTCAATATGGTCTTCAAAGGCATGGTGTGATAAGTCGACCACATGGACCAAGAGGTCTGCTTCTCGGATTTCATCGAGGGTGGATTTGAAAGATTCGATGAGGTGGGAAGGTAATTTCCGAATGAACCCTACCGTATCGGACAGCAGGAAGGGGATGTTTTCCAAGACAACCTTTCGTACCGTTGCATCTACAGTTGCAAAGAGTTTGTTTTCGGCAAGAATATCCGTTTTGGTGATCAAGTTCATCAGGGTGGACTTGCCCACGTTGGTGTAGCCAACCAAGGCCACGCGAACAATACCCTTTCGGCCTTTGCGTTGGGTGATGCCTTGTTTTTCTATTTCGATTAGCTTTTCCTTGAGTAGGGAGATTTTAGTACGAATGTCCCGCTTATCGGTTTCAATTTCTTTTTCTCCAGATCCGCCTCGAGTGCCTGTACCGCCTCGCTGCCGCTCCAAGTGGGTCCACATGCGGGTCAATCGGGGCAAGAGGTATTGGAATCGGGCCAGCTCCACCTGGGTTTTGGCTTGTGCAGACTGGGCACGTTGCAGGAAGATGTCTAGAATAAGTAAGGAACGGTCGTAGATTTTGACTTTTGCTTCATCCTCCAAATTCCGCATTTGGGAAGGGCTCAAGTCATCGTCAAAGATGACCATGTCCACCCCAAAGTGCTCCACATAGGTTTGGATTTCCTCTAGTTTCCCTTTGCCCACAAAGGTGCGGATGTCGGGCTTGTCCATTTTTTGTTTGAAGCGGTACACGGTCTTAGCTCCGAGGGTCTCTGCCAAAAAGGCCAGCTCATCCAAATGCTCCTCTACCTCTTGGTCTGGCTGGTGTTGCCGCACCAAAGAAACCAGTACGGCAGTTTCCTGACGGGGAGCGGTATCGTGTAGTTTTTGGAGTTTGCGTGAAAATTTACTCATGGACTAAAATCAGCTAAAAGATAGAGGAGCTACCCAAGTGAACAGGTTTCTAAAGCCTGCTCGCTAGAATGCCTCCCCAAATTTGAGCATAATTCCTTAGATTAGATTAGGATACTCACTTGGGGAGTGGTTATTTTGCTGTTGAAAGCAAAAATTAACCGCCCCAATGGCAGAAATAAAGCAAACTTCCCTTTCGGGTGTACTTGAGATTTTTCCACGTGTTTTCCCAGATAGTAGGGGTTATTTTTTTGAATCCTTTCGCCAAGATTGGTTGGACCAACTAGGCGTACATGAATCCTGGGTGCAAGACAATCAGTCTTTTTCACAAAAGGGTACTGTCCGAGGGCTCCATTTCCAGCGCGGTGCACATGCGCAGGCCAAGTTGGTGCGGGTCATTGCTGGAAAAGTATTGGATGTAGCCGTGGATTTGAGAAAGGGATCTCCTTCGTTTGGGAAGGTCTATTCTACCATTTTGGACACGGAGAAAAACAACTTGTTGTACATTCCAGCGGGTTTTGGGCATGGATTTTCGGTATTGGAAGATGCGGTATTTGTATACAAGTGCTCCAACTATTACCACAAGGATTCTGAAGGAGGCGTACGCTGGTCAGATCCCAGCTTGGGCATTGACTGGCAGGTGTCCGAACCCATCGTATCCGAAAAAGACCAGATCCTACCTACCCTCGCGGAGTTTGTAGAAGCATTTCAAGGAGGACTATAATTTCGTAAGACTTAACACGGTCTAGAGAAACTGATAATGAACATTCTGATCACGGGAGTAACTGGACTATTTGGTAGTGAGTTGGCACGAGAATTCAGCTCCCTGGGCAGGATTCATGGCTTAAGGCGTGCGAACGCTGATCTCGGAGCGGTGGATCTGGAAGGACTGGATATCCACTGGCATGAAGGGGATGTGTTGGATTTTAATTCGGTTTTGGAAGCCGTAGAGGGGATGGATTTAGTGATCCATGCTGCAGGAAAAGTATCCTTTTTGCCCCAAGACGAGCGGGCACTTTTCCAAGTAAATCATCAAGGTACAGTCAATGTAGTGAATGCGCTCCTCGCAGCTGGTGTTCCCAAGTTGGTATACGTCAGCTCCGTTGCAGCCTTGGGTCAGGTTCCAGACCAAGAAGCATACGATGAAAAATCTATTTGGGTGGATGTCCCAAATCCTACTGCTTATGCCTTGTCCAAATACACCGCAGAGTTGGAAGTGTGGAGAGGAGAGCAAGAGGGCTTGGAGGTTTTGGTGGTCAACCCAGCCGTGATTTTAGGTAAGGTTTCCTACACGCGGAGTAGTGGAAATTTGTATCAGGCAGTACTAAAAGGAGCCGTGTTTTTTCCTGCAGGCAATCTCAACTACATTGATGTACGCGATGCGGCAGCGATTACGCGTGCTTTGGTTGAAAAAGGAGCTTGGGGAGAACGATTTATTTTGTCCAAGGAGAGCCTGCCTTACGAAGTGTTTTTTCAGCAGGCAGCACAAGTTCTAGGAGGAATCCCACCGAAAACCAAGCTACCCAACTGGCTTATTTCTTGGGGATTCCCAATCCTGAAAGGCCTGTCTTGGTTGGTTGGAAAGAAGTTGCCTTTGACGGCTCAAGTGGCAAAGAATGCTCAGCGCAAAACGCGGTACAGCAATCAGAAGGTAGCGGAATCCCTCAACTTTCGCTACCGCGAGATTCAGGACACCTTGGAATGGGCAAATAGGGGTCGCTAAAACTTATTTTCTTTCTTCCGCGTTGAAAAGAACAGAGTTGGAGAAAAGTTCATATTTCGATCACTTTAAAATCACGAAAAAATCACATTTGGATTTTCGAAAAACCAAAAATTTGGTAACTTAAATGAATCTTAGCACTACCGAATGACCGGAGATCACGACCACGACTGGGAAGAAGACAAAAAGCTCGTCGAGCGATTTGAAGATTCACTGAAGTCCAATATGGACCTGTATTTCGAAGAAGAGGAATTGGAGGACATCATCCGATTTTACTTTGACCAGCAAAAATTCTTAAAGGCACTTCGCGCCTCAGAATATGCCTTGGAGAAATTTCCTTTCTCTGTAGAAATTCGACTTCAGAAAGCCCAGTGCCTTATTTTTAACGATGAGTTGGATGAGGGATTGGAGATTTTGGAGCAGCTCAACAACCTTTCACCGAATAACGAGGACATTGTATTGGCCTTGGCCAATGCCCAGATTTTGTCAGGAAATTTTCAAGAAGGCATCGACTTACTCGAAAATTACTTGCCAATGGCAGAGGACAAAGCGGAGATATTTTATTCCTTGGGGAATTTATTTCGCGCCAAAGGAGACAATACCAAAGCAAGTTTTTACTTCAAGGAGGCCGTCAAAAATCGCATCAACCATGAGGATGCACTCTTTCAGCTGGCCATGATCACTGAAGAAGAGGGATCATTCGATGAGATTTTGGACTTTTATCAAGAATTTATTGACCAAGATCCCTATTCGGCTGGCGCTTGGTACAACCTAGGGGTGGTATACAATCGCTTGGGGAGATTTGAAGAGGCGATCAAAGCCTACGAATATGCCCTAATTATAGACGATGCCTTTGCTTCAGCGCACTTCAACATGGGCAATTCCCTAATGAATACCCTTGATTTTGAAGGAGCCTTAGAAGCCTATCAAAATACCATCAACTGCGAAGGAGCCAATGCAGAGAATTGCTGCTACATGGGAGCCGCTTATGAAAAATTGGGCAAGGTAGACGAGGCATTCACCTACTTTAAAAAATCTGCCAAGCTGGATGAGGAATACGACGATGCTTGGTTTGGGCTTGGAATGTGCATGTTGAAGAAAGAAAAATTCTTTGAGGCCATTCATTACTTCAAGAAAGCTATCCACCTCAACAAGGACAATGCAAACTATTGGGTAGGATTGGCAGATGCAGAGTTTAATCTCGGCAACATGCAGGCCAGTTCCGATGCCTACGAGGAGGCAATCAATTTGGAGCCTGGAATCATGGAGGCCTATGTCAACTTATCCATTATTTATTTTGAGCAAAATCGGTTTGAGGAGTCCATCGATGTCATCCGTGAAGGGATCGAAGAATTACCAGAAGAGGCTGAGCTCTATTACCGCCTCGTAGTCTACCTCATCAAAATGGGGAAATACAAGGAAGCCTTCACATATTTGGAAAATGCATTAACTTTGGACTTTGATAGGCATACGTTCCTGTATGAGTTGATGCCAGAATTGCAAAAGCAAAAGGCTATTTACAAGATCATTGCCCAGTTTCGGGATGAAAATCCCAGCTCGACACCTTAAAACCTAGCAAATGAATTACGTGCTGAAGAATCTCCCTGTACGGACTGAAAAGCCTCGTAACACGGGATTTACCATGGCTATGGACAAAGGACTTAGCCTACGGGAAACAGAGGACTTTGTAGATAGCTGCGCCGACTATGTAGATATTGTGAAGTTTGGATGGGCTACTTCCTATGTGACCAAGCGCTTGAAAGAAAAAATTGCCGTATACGAGGCTGCAGGAATTCCAGTGTATTTTGGAGGAACCTTGTTCGAGGCTTTTATTGTACGTGGCCAATTTGACGACTACCGCAGAGTATTGGATACTTTTGGACTTCGCTATGCAGAGGTCTCGGACGGATCTATTTCCCTCAATCACGATAAAAAATGTGAATACATTCATGAGCTTGCCAAGCAAGTGACGGTGCTTTCTGAAGTGGGATCCAAGGATGCCGCTAAGATCATTCCACCCTATAAGTGGATTGAGCAGATGCAAACCGAGCTAGCTGCGGGAGCATGGAAAGTGATTGGCGAAGCACGTGAAGGAGGAAATGTAGGCCTTTTCCGTGATTCGGGTGAAGTTAGACAAGGCCTTGTGGAAGAAATTTTGACTCAAGTACCAGAAGATAAGATCATCTGGGAAGCCCCACAAAAATCCCAACAGGTCTGGTTTATCAAGTTGCTGGGAGCAAATGTCAACTTGGGCAACATCAGTCCTTCAGAGGTAATTCCATTGGAAACCATTCGATTGGGCCTTCGTGGAGACACTTTTGATCATTTTCTTGGAGAAATCAAATTGTAATTAATTTGGCTGAAAGATGTTCTTTCAGCCTTTCTTTTTCAGTATGGATACAGTTAAAAAATACGGGTTAACCTACCTCAAAGGCTTGGCCATGGGCGCCGCAGATATTGTTCCTGGTGTTTCTGGAGGTTCAATTGCACTTATCGCGGGCATCTATCAGGAACTATTGGATAGCATCAATGCCTTTAATATCAACAATTTATTGTTGTTGAAATCCTTCCGAATCAAGGAATTCTATCTCCGTGTCAATGGCAATTTCCTGTTGAGTCTTTTGACAGGGATCATGACCAGTATCTTTACACTTTCCGGTTTGATTACCTACTTGATGGAGGAGCACCCCATTCCGCTCTGGTCCTTTTTCTCTGGCTTGATTTTGATTTCAGCCTTTCTGATTTTAAAAGAAATAAAGAAATGGAACCTGGGTGTTGTTGTAGCAATTGCCGCGGGGACAGCCTTTGCATGGTGGGTGACCAATTTGCCACCAACCACCACTCCGGACGACTATTGGTTTACTTTTGTGGCAGGAGCCATCGCCATTTGTGCCATGATTTTGCCCGGGATCAGTGGGAGTTTTATCCTGTTGATTCTAGGTCAATACGAGCGCATCCTACAGGCTGTATTGGATAAGGACATCCTTACACTTGCATTGTTTGCTTCCGGCTGTCTCGTCGGAATTCTATCTTTTAGCAGAGTGGTGTCCTACTTACTTCGGAAATTTCATACGGCTACCATCGGCCTACTTTCTGGATTTATGCTAGGTTCTGTCAATGAGTTGTGGCCTTGGAAGCTAGTGACTTCTTGGAGAACTTCCTCCAGCGGCAAAGAGGTTCCTTTCCTCACAGAAAATATTCTCCCAAGCACCTTTGCGGAGCAAGTTGGAGAGTTGCCTCAGGTAGAATGGGCCATTGGCGCATTCTTTTTTGGAATTGGGCTCGTCATTTTTATTGAGTGGCTCGCAAGTAAACTGCAGCAAGGGTGAGAAAATTTGGCTTGATTGGATATCCTTTGGGACATTCTTTTTCCAAAAAATATTTTTCGGAAAAGTTTGTTCGCGAAGGAATCCAAGGCTGTCAATTTGAACTTTACCCCATCGAAAGCATTGCAGAATTTCCCCAGCTCTTTGGCAGGGAGTCTAGCCTGGAAGGACTTTCGGTGACTATTCCTTACAAGGAACAAGTGATTCCCTATCTCGATGACTTGGACCCGGCCTGTGCTCAAATTGGCGCAGTCAATTGCATCCGGATTCGAGACGGAAAAAAGATCGGCTTCAATACAGACTATTTGGGATTTAAGCATTCCCTGCAGTCCTGGCTAGGCACTAAGATTCCCAATGCCCTTGTGTTGGGGACAGGTGGAGCCTCCAAAGCCGTGCAGCAAGCACTCCGAGACTTGGGGGTACCCTATCGCATCGTTTCCAGAACCCAACGAGAAGGGCAGCTGACCTATTCCGAACTGAAGGAGCAGCCTGAGTGGCTTGCCTCCCATCCCTTAATCATCAATACCAGCCCGCTGGGGACCTATCCTCAGGTGGAGGACATGCCTGACATTCCTCTTGAGCAGCTCCATGCCGCGAATCGAGTCTATGATTTGGTGTACAATCCTCCCATCACTCGGCTCATGCAGGAGTGTATTTCTCGCGGTGGTACCGCCAAAAATGGGCAAGACATGCTCGAACTGCAGGCCGAAGCGGCTTGGAGCATCTGGAATAAGTAATCAGGGTTTTCAGTACCTTTTTTACCTCAATCCAAGTCCCCTTGGATGATTTTCCTCTTGCTTGTTGCCATTAAAATGTGGAGGTTTGACCCATGGATACTTCGCAAAAATCACGCTGTCCCTGGTGTTTGGGATTCCCGGAATACATTGCTTACCACGATCAAGAGTGGGGAGTACCGGTCTATGAGGACCGAACACACTTTGAATTTTTAGTATTGGAAAGCGCCCAAGCAGGGCTCAGCTGGTCGACTATTCTCAAAAAAAGGGAAGGATACCGAAAGGCATTTGCAGACTTCGACTACATCCAAGTGGCTCAATTTCCAGAGTCCTACGTTCAGGAGTTGCTACAGGAAAAGGGCATTGTCCGAAATGCCTTGAAGATTCGCGCTGCGATCAACAATGCACAACGCTTTCAGGAGGTGCAAGCGGAGTTTGGCACCTTCACAGCGTACATCTGGGGATTTGTGGGAGGCACACCCATTCAAAACAAGATTGCTCTAGGTGACCCTTATCCTGCGACTTCTCCCGAGTCAGATCGCCTTGCCAAAGACATGAAAAAACGAGGCTTTAAATTTTTGGGGAGTACCATTCTCTACGCACACCTACAGGCTACGGGATTGGTGAATGACCACTTGACTACTTGTTTTCGCCAGCGAGAAGTAGCGGTAGGGTAAAAAAAAATAGGGAGGCTAACCTCCCTATTTTTGTATGAATTTCTTCCGAAGCTTAAAGTTGAGACATCAACAAGTAGACGCCTGCTCCAGCAAAGTAACCTAGCGCTGCAAGTAAAGAGATGCGCTTGAGGTACCATCCGAATTCGATTTTTTCCATACCCATGGCAGCAACACCTGCAGCAGAGCCAATGATCAAGATACTTCCTCCTGTACCGGCGCAATAAGCTAAGTACAACCAAATGAAGTCATCCATTGGATAGGCTTCCAAGCTGTACATGCCCATGCTAGCTGCAACTAGCGGTACATTATCTACGATGGCAGACAAGAGACCGATCAAGGTAATGATGATGCGATTGTCACCAAAAGTAGTGTTGAGGTAGCCGGCAAAGTTGGCCAAGGTGCCCATAGACTGCAGTGCACCTACTGCGAGCAAAATGCCCAAGAAGAACAAGACGCTTGGCATGTCGATTTTGGCGAGGGCATGCGTAGCGGTGTACTGCTTCTTTTCGTTTTCGTCCATATTTGGATTGATCAATTCAGAAACGACCCAAAGAACACCTAGACCAAGAAGCATCCCCATGTAAGGAGGCAGGTGGGTGACGGTTTTAAAGATGGGTACAGAAATCAAGGCGCCTACGCCAAGAGCCAACATCAAGTTGCCTGTTTTAATAGTAGAAGCAGTTGCGTTGGCATCTTCTTTAAATTCCCCCAAGCTTCCCTTCATTGTAAAGGTGAGGAACACCAATGGTACTACTGCACAGACAATGCTAGGGATAAACATACCTTTCATGATTGCGCCAGCAGAGATCTGTCCTCCAATCCAAAGCATGGTAGTCGTCACATCTCCGATAGGAGACCAAGCTCCACCAGCATTGGCAGCAATTACAATCATTCCGGCAAAGAACATGCGCATTTCCTTGTCTGGGATCAATTTGCGGATGAGCGATACCATCACAATGGTGGTGGTCAAATTGTCAAGTACGGAGGAAAGGAAGAAGGTAACAAAACAAACAACCCAAAGGAGTACAATAGGATTTTTAGTTTTGATGCGGTCAGTGATGAATTTGAATCCATGGTGCGCATCCACCAATTCTACGATGGTCATGGCTCCCATTAGGAAGAAAAGGATCTGTGCAATCTCAACAAGGTGGTGTCCAAGCTGCTCCTCGACATATTCAAGGTGAAGTTCTCCTGCGGTGAGGGAAGCTGCTTTTTCTCCTAGTTCCTGAAGAAAATGAAGGTAGCGATCGCTGTTCAAAAGGGTCTCAGTAGCACCTGAAACAGTAAAAATGGTCCAACAAATTACCGCAGTAAGTAAGGCGGAAGCTGTTTTGTTGATTTTGATGGGGTGCTCTAGCGCAATGGCAAAGTAGCCCACAACAAAAACGAGGATAATTAATAACTCCATTTTTTTGGGGTTTTGGTGATAAATTAGGTTTAATCTAGGGGTTAATTGTACGAATAAGCGATTCTACCCCCTTTATCCTAATTTTCCTAACTAATTCGGAAGAATTTGACTTCCCTTCGTTAAAAAAACGTGCATATAATGGTAAAATGGCACAATCTTAACTTCCCGTTAATATGCGCTCAAATTATCCTTAGGGCATAACTTCCCAGCTCTTTTTTACATGAGCTGCGCCAGGGCTATTTCATAGGAAGTTTGAGACAGTTTTGTTTTTTCTGGATTTTTAGAATGAGCATGTTCCAGTGCCTTGAAGATGGTGTCACTCACATCTGTAAAAATCGCCTGGTCGGTCACCTCAGCCCCCTCACTCATCAAATATGCAAATACACGGGCCATGCCACAGTTGGCAATAAAATCCGGAATGACTGCTACCCGCTCGTCTGCCCAAACTCCTGTTGGACCAAAAAATATCTCTGGGTCGGCAAAAGGAACATTTGCACCGCAGGAAATGACTTCTAGCCCAGCCGATACCATGCGTTCTACCTGTTCTTGCCGAATCAGTCGGGAAGCGGCTGCAGGGATGAAAATCTCACTTTTCAAATCCCAAATTTTCTGATTTACCTCTTCAAAGGAAAGTAAGTCGGCGGCAATCAGTTGGTTTCCCTCGCGCTTCAAAAAGAGTTCGCGGATTTCATCTAAGCTAAATCCTTCCTCCCGAATGAGTCCTCCTGCTCGATCAATGATGCCGACGATGCGGACACCTTCCACTGCCAAAAAGCAAGCTGCAGCAGCGCCTACATTTCCCCAGCCTTGGATCACGGCCCGCTTACCTTTAAGCGCACCTCCCCACAAGGAATAGTGGTGCTTCACCGCTTCAGCCACGCCGTAGCCGGTAATCATGTCGGCTACTGTATATTTTTTGGCCCCATTTGGAGTAAATTTTGGGTCTTCCAGTACTTTGGATACTCCCTGCCTCAATTGGCCAATTTTTCTAATTTTTTGTGGTTCGTTCGCTTGAAAATGGCCATTCACAATCCCTTCTTGAGGATGCCATAAGCCATAAGATTCGGTAATGGGGATTACTTCGTGGATTTCATCCACATTTAGATCTCCGCCAGTTCCGTAGTAGTTTTTGAGCAGCGGCATCACTGCCTTGTACCAGCGCTCGAGTACCCCTGCTTTTCGTGGATCGGCTGGATCAAAGTTGATTCCTGATTTGGCACCTCCGATGGCGGGTCCTGAGACGGTAAACTTCACTTCCATGGTCTTGGCCAAGGATTCTACTTCGCGTTTGTCCAATCCCTTGCGCATGCGGGTGCCGCCTCCAGCAGCTCCACCACGAAGGGAGTTGATGACCACCCATCCTTCGGCCTCTGTTTCGCTATCTCTCCATTCAAAAACGATTTCTGGAGATTTATTCTCAAATTTTTTGAGCAAGTCAAGCATTGTTCTTTGGGTTTATAATTCAGCCCAAAAATAGAAAAATATTTCCCAGTCTCTTCTGACTTTCAAATGCTAGTTTTAGTTTTTTACCCGAAGACAATCCCCCCTGAGGAATCTCGGCTTGCGCCTGTCACCGACGCCAGCGCATTTGCCTCACCACGGAGATTCAACACTCCAAGAAATCCAAAGATCAAGGCTTCTTTAAACTCGATGAGCTCCTTAGTCGCCTCTATCTGTACCCAGTTTTGATTTAAATGATGATCCAATCGCTCCACAAAATAGCAGTTGTAGGCTCCACCTCCTGTAAGCAACACGCTTGGGGTAGCTTTTGAGGCATGAGTTCGAATTAGTGCGGCAATTTGGATGGCAAAATGCTCCACCAAAGTGCGTAAACAATCCTTGGGAGAAAGCCCAGATTCATCTAGGAGGGGAATAAAGACCTGATCGATCGATTCACGACCTAGAGATTTCGCTCCCGATACCGCATAAAACGAGAGCGCATTTAACTGTGCCAATAGTGCCTGGTTTAGATTTCCGGCTCTTGCCCATTCTCCATCTTGGTCATAAGCACTTCCAAGTTTTACTGCCTCCCGGTTGAGCAATAGGTTAAAGGGGCTGCAATCAAAAGCAATTCGCTGTCCATTTTTTTCAAGGGAAAGGTTGGAGATACCTCCTAGATTGATGCAAAAATCAACCTGAGGAAAAAGATGCCGGTCTCCAATGGGTACTAGGGGGGCGCCCTGACCTCCTAGCTGTACGTCAAGCATCCGAAAGTCAGCAATTACTTTTTCTCCAGAAGCTTGGTGCAAAGCCCAGCCATTCCCAATTTGCAGGCTGAGCCCTTTTTCAGGTTGGTGGAAAACGGTATGGCCATGGGAGGCCACAGCCATGGGCTTGACCTGCTGTTCGAAACAAAAATTTTTCACTTGCTCGCCCATCCATCTCCCAAAGTTTACATCCAGTAGCGCCAGGTCTAAACCAGAAAGGAGATGACTAGAAGCAAGCGCTTTGCCCAGTTCCATCGGAAAAGGTCGCGTTTCTGCTTGGAGAATTTCATAGTTCCAAATCCCCTTTTGGTACTCAAAATGGCAATGGGCCAGGTCCAATCCGTCTCCGGAGGTGCCCGACATGAGCCCAATCAAGGTATAGCGTTCGGCGTGCATGGTGTAAATTAGGTTAGGACTGAATTGAAATCCACACCCTAAATGTCGGGTTTTTATTCATTTCTAATTTATCGCTCCATTGAAAAATCGAATCCCGGATTGTGCCTTTCCGAATAGTCACCTGGATCGTCAAATTCTTCCAATCGACAGATTGTCCACAGGGGGCTAGCCTAAAGGGCTGGTCCAGTTTAAACTTTGTTTGGCAGGGTTGTTTGCTGCCTATAGCGTTAATTTTCCTGAAATATCTAGTTATATGTGTAGTGGTGTCGCAGAATCTTTTGAATCATTGGTAAAAGACCACATATTTGTAGTCCTAAATTTAGTGCTCCTTGGACTAAATTGTATCTAATCCACCATGTTGCGTAAACTAGCGTTGGGTGTCCTAAGCACCCTCTTACTAATTTCTGAAGGCTTCGGTCAAAATAGTTCCTCTACCTACAGTGCCTTGGGTATTGGGGAGTTTAACTATGGTGGCCAGGTTCAAAACCAAGGCATGGGTGGCCTAGGGATCAGTTTTGGAACAGGCTGGGGCGCAAATACCGTCAACCCTGCTCTTTCCACGCGAAATACCATTTTTAATTTTCAGGCTTCCCTCAACTACAAGCGAATAGCAGTAGCTAACGAAACCGAAAGCTCTTTGGTGGACGGTGGAGGGCTTTCCTATATTGCGCTTTCGTTACCCCTGAAGCCTGGAAAATTAACTGCTGGAATGGGTCTTGGACAAATTTCAAGTATCAATTACCGATTGAAAGTCGACAGTCCAGTGAATAATTCGGACTTAAGAGCGAATAATAACTTGGAAGGGGATGGGGGAATTTCGGAGGCCTATGTGAATTTTGGCTATTTGCTTGCCAAAAACCTAAGTGTAGGGGTGCATGGTTCCTATCTTTTTGGATCTTCAATCCGCTCCAACCAACTTATTATTTTTAACCAAAGCGGAGTTGAAGTAGGGAGAGCCTCTGAATACTATGAACGAATATCGGTCTCCGATGTAGCGTTAAAGTTGGGAGCGCATTACTTTTTTAAGACTTCGGAAAAAAGTAACCTTCATCTAGGAGCCATTTATCAGAAATTTGGGGACGTTAATGGAACAGCGTTTGCAAAATTGGCGCCGATTGGCCAAGCTAGCAGCTTGAAGACGGATGGTGATCTCATTGCAAACAATGAAAAAGGAACCATTTATCTTCCAAATCGCTACGGATTTGGACTGACTTATGAAAAAATTAATAAATTCGTGATTGGCCTAGAGGGGCAGTACCAAGATTTTTCTGAGTATAGAAACTTTTTTGGGGAACCACTAAGCCTCCAAGCAGCCCAAAAAGTGGGACTTGGATTTCAGATAGTTCCTGATTTCACAGATTTTGACAAGCTATTGAATCGCGCTACCTACCGAGTGGGTTTGGAATACATGCGCACCCCATATTTTATCAATGAGACCACGATCAATGATATTGGCATCAACTTTGGTACATCTATTCCTGTCAACAATCTTTCCTTGATGAACATGGCAATGAAAGTGGGAAGAAGGGGAACTGCAAACAATGGATTGATTCGGGAAGCCTACTTTAATTTCACTCTCGGCTTTTCACTCAATGACAATAGCTGGTTCTACAAACAAGTATTCGAATAATTACCAAGTAAACATTTAACCATAAAAAGCGATTTACCTAAAGTCAATAACTGATTAAACCTGTACGATTATGAAAATTAAATCAACCCTTCTTGTTTTCGGAGCCATGCTCCTCGCTGGAATTTCCCATGCACAAGATGGCTGGAACTGGCCTTCAGATCCTGCTCAGGAAGCAAAAGCTCGGGAGTTCAATGCCGCCTATTTTGACTACATGAAGGCAGAGCAATTTGTCGAGGCAACCAAGCCTTTGAACTGGCTTTTGGTGAATGTGCCAAACTTGAATGAATCCATTTACATTCAAGGAGTAACTGTTTACAAAGGTGCAGCAGATAAAACTGCCGATGCCGCACAGAAACGAGTATACCAAGACAGTGTGATGGCTATCTACGACAAAAGAGGGGAATTGTACAACAACCCTGCGAAGTGGATTGAGACCAAAGCCTATTATGGCTACTTGTTTTTCAAAGCTGACAAATCCAAAATCCCTGCTATAGTAGGAGATTTTGAGAAAGCGATTGCCTTGAAAGGAAGCATCAATTACCAGTTTGTTCCCATGTATTTTGACATGGTGGAGAAAAATTACACGCTAAATCAGGCATACGCTCCAGAGCAAGTATTGTCCATTTTCGACAAGTCAAATAAGCTTTTGGATGCCGCCGCCGCTACTGGTAAGGATGTGACTGATTCCAAGTCAACGCTAGAGACCCTTTTGGTAAAAATGAAGTTGATTGATTGTGACTTCATTGAAAACAAATTGGGAGCAAAGCTTGCTGCGGATCCAACGAACGAGGAACTTGCTGAACAAATCTTCTCCTATTCCTTGCAGTACAAGTGTATTTCTACCAAAGCCTTTTTGGCAGCCCTAGAATTTAAAGACTCCAAGGCGCCAACTTTCAAGACTTCACAGGTAAGAGGAATGCTTTACATGTCTTCTGGTGAATTTGACAAAGCAGAGCCTGTATTTGAGAAAGCATTTACCCTAGCATCCACTAACAAGGAAAAAGGTGAGATTCAGCTAGAGCTTGCAAAGATTTATGCCCGTGCGGGTAAGAAATCTGCCGCTAGAACTGCTGCTCGTGAGGCTGCAGGACTAGATTCTGAATTGTCTTCTTCTGCTTATGGCTTGATTGGAGACCTGTACATGTCTGCCTACAACGATTGTAGAGCTGGTGAAAGCCGAGCAAAAGATTATGCAGTATTCATTGCGGCTTACAATGCGTATCAAAGAGCAGGAGATTCCAAAGGAATGAGTAGCGCAAGAGCACGCTTCCCATCCAAGGAAGAACTCTTCACCGAAGGATATCAATTGGGTTCTTCTTTGAGCACAGGCTGCTGGGTTGGCGAAACAGTCTCTCTATCTACTCGAGACTAATTTTCTCCCATACCTCAAACAAATAAAGGCAGCCCTAGGCTGCCTTTATTCTTTTCATTCCCTACAACTTTCCTACTATCTTTGTAGGCGATGACCCGTGGACTTCCTTATTGTCTTTCTTTTTTAGCCTTGATTGCCTTGCTTTCTTGTCGTGAGGAGGCAGATCCAAGCGATTTGGCTGTGTACGATGGTCCAATAAATTCTGCTCAAAATATTCATATTTTACACAGTGACTCCGCCGTCCTTCGATCTGAAATTACGGCTCCAAAGCAGCTGGAGTTTGCCAATGGAAATTTGGAATTTCCTGAAGGCATTACAATTCAGTTTTTTAATTTGCAGGGACAGCTTGAAACCACCATGCGCGCTGATAAGGGGTTTTTTCTCAGAGATCAAAACCTTTACAAAGGTGCAGGGAATGTGCAAGTAAAAAATCTACCCAAGGATCAGCAGTTGCAGACAGAGGAATTGTTTTGGAATCAGGCCGAACGAAAAATATACACCGAAAAGTTTGTGACCATACAAGAACGGCAGACGCTGTTTAACGGAACTGGAATGGAAGCTGACGATGGCTTTTCGACCTACAAATTAAAGCAAGTGCGAGATAGTAGAACACTTTTACCAGGAGAAGGGCTATGAAGTTACTGGATGCGATCATCTTTTCCGTGGCCCTTGCATTCATCGTGGTGGGCATCCACCAAACGATGGTCAATGGCATAGGATTTTCCTACTCCCTATTCATGTTTGCGGTAGGCCTTTTGTTTTGGTTCCAACTGCGGCGAAATAAGGCGCGAGAAAGTAGCGAAGCCACCACAAAAAAGCCAGTTAAAAGCACTAAGCCTCTCAAAAAACGGTAATCATGGAGGGTAACTATGTTGCATATGTCGTGATTTGCTTGATTTTTTCTGCATTTTTTTCAGGAATAGAAATCGCCTACATCTCCGCCAATAAGCTTCAGATTGAATTGCAAAAAAAGCAAGGCATGTGGAGTGGAAAAGTTTTGAGTAAATTTTTGGCAAAGCCTGGGCAGTTTATCGGGACCACCTTGATCGGGAATACCATCATGCTGGTCTTGTTTGGAACATTTATGGCCTATTTGTTGGATGATCCCCTGCGAAATTTATTTCCGGAATCCATTAACAATGATGCGGTAGTTTTGATTTCTCAAACCGTCTTATCCACCCTCTTGGTTTTGATTACTGGGGAGTTTTTGCCAAAAAGCCTCTTCATGTTGGATCCCAACCGCATGCTTAACTTTTTTGCGCTTCCTTTCTTGATTATTTATTCGGTGATGTATCCCATCGTATGGCTGATTGTGGCCTTGTCCAGGGGATTTATTACGCAAGTGCTTCGATTGGAATACAATGAGGAAAAGCCTGTTTTCACCATTACAGACCTTAACTCCTTTATCAAAGATCAAATGGGACAAAGAAGGACTGCTGGCAATGTGGAGGTAGATTCGAAGATTTTTGACAATGCGATTGAATTCAAAACCGTACGTATACGAGACTGCATGATTCCTAGAACAGATATTGTAGCAGCAGAAGTAGCCGACTCCATTGAGGAGCTAAAAAAAGTATTCCTAGAAAGTGGGCACTCCAAAGTAGTGATCTACCGAGAATCCATCGATGAAGTGATCGGTTATTGCCATCAGCTTGAGCTTTTTAAAAAGCCAAAAACGATTGAGGACATTCTCACGCCCATCATCATTGCCCCAGAATCCGCACTCGCAAACGAACTCTTAATCCAGTTTATTCAAGAGCGAAAAAGTCTTGCTTTGGTGGTTGATGAATTTGGGGGCACCAGCGGAATTATCTCCATGGAAGACATCATTGAGGAAATTTTTGGGGAGATCGAAGATGAGTACGACAACGAAGCCCTCACGGAACAATTGATTGGGGAGCTGGAATTTTTGTTGAGCGCACGATTAGAAATTGATTATCTCAACGAGAAATATGGATGGAAATTGCCGGATGGGGATTATGAAACACTATCCGGATTTATCCTTTCACAAACCGAAAATCTACCCAATATAGGCGAAACTATCACCTATGGAAGGTTTACCTTTACCATTGTGTCCAAGCAAGCACATCGCATTGAGACTGTTCGACTGAAAATCAGCGACTCAGATAATTTCTAAGGCTGGACATTGTTGGGGCTGAAATTTTGAATTTCCCCCTGAAACATCTTATTTTGCACCACTTTAAAATAAGCGAAGTCACAACCATGGCGTTAATTAAGCAAATTAGACAACGAACAGGTCTCGCAATCGGCGTAATTGCCGGCGGGTTAATCTTATTTCTTTTGGGGGGTGATTTGTTGAGCCCAAATTCTTCCCTACTCAATACCAACCAAAATATCATCGGGGAGATTGCGGGTGAAGAAATTACCTTAGAAGAGTTTTCACTGAAGGTGGAAGAATACAAGACTTCCTTCCAGCAGCGAACAGGCAGAATCCCCGCAGAAGCGGAGATGGTGTCTATTCGTGAACAAGCATGGCAGGCATTGATTGTAGAGCGTGTATTCGAAGAGGAATATGACAAGCTGGGCTTGACGGTATCTAGTCAAGAACTGATTGACATGGTACAAGGAAAAAACATTGTTCCTGAACTTCGTGCACAATTGGTCAACCCACAGACAGGGCAATTTGACAAGACACAGCTCATCACCTTTTTACAATCCTTAGAGACTGCTGATCCGGCGCAGCAAGCGGCTTGGGCGCAGCAAGAAAAATTGTTTGCGCAGGCTAGAAACCGTGTGAAGTACGACAACTTGCTCGCTACTACCGAGTATGCAACTACAGCTGAGGCAAAGTTGGAGCACAAGTCTACCAACTCCATTGCGGATGCTTCGGTTTTGTTCTTTCCCTACTATGTGATTCCTGATGGGGACATCGAGATCCAAGATTCTGAGCTTGCCGAATACCTATCCAAACACCAAGAGAAGTTTAAAGTAGGCAATTCTGCGAATCTAGAGTATGTTTCTTTTAGCATTCAGGCAAGTGGAGAGGACTCTGCAGCAGTGATTTCTAAAATCACAGCCTTGACAGCTGAACTCAAAGCTTCTGCAGAAGACTCTGTATTTGTGAGTAAAAATTCAGAAGTGCAGCAGCCATTTCAGGTATTTGCCCCTGGTGATCAGCTGCCAGCAGCCCTTACCACCAATGTGGCTGAGTTTGTAAAAGGCGAAACCTACGGTCCATATATTACAGCCAACTCTTCCTATGTTACCTACAAGGTGACAGACCAGTACGAAGGCACTCCAAAAATGAGAGCTTCTCATATCTTGTTCGGAATAGAAGGAATGGATGAGGCAGGAAGGGCAGCAGTCAAAACGCAGGCTGAAACTGTTCTTGCAGAGATTAAGACCACTGGAAACTTTGTGGATGCTGCCAAGCAATATGGTACAGATGGTACTGCTCAAAATGGTGGAGATTTAGGCTGGTTTGCAAAGGCTGACTTCGTAGAGCCATTTGCCAATGCAACGTATGCTGCCAAGTCCAAAGGCTTATTGCCCAACTTGGTAGAAACAGAATATGGATACCATATCATCGAGGTGACCGAAATGCCTTCTTCCATGTATACCAAATTAGCGGTATTGGAGCTAGAGCTTGTTGCATCTGACTTAACCCGAAACGAGGCTTTCAGAAATGCAGATGCTTTTGTGGCGGAGAGTGGAAACCGTGATGAATTTACTGAAAATGCGACTGAAAAGGGATTTAGAATTATTCAAGCAAACAATGTGGATGCTACTTCTAGAAATCTCAATAACATCACAGATGCAAGACAGGTAGTTATCTGGGCTTTCAGCGAGGCTGCTGTTGGCGAGGTTTCGACGGTTTTTGAATTGAATGACTCTTACCTAGTGGCTTCTTTGGTGAGCAAGAAGGAAGAGGGAGAGGCCAAATTGGAAGATGTGAAAGATCAGGTGAAGCAATTGGTCATGAACGACAAAAAGGCGGCCCTTATCAACCAAAAAATAGCGGGTAAAACTACTTTGGAGCAAATGAAGGCGGTATTCCCTGAGGCTTCGATCAATGAAGTTCCAGGATTGCGCTTGAGTGATGCGGTGATTCCAGGTATTGGATTTGCACCAAAAGCAGTGGGTACCATCTTTGGAACGAAGACCAAAGGACAGTTGACCAAGCCTGTACAAGAAGACATTGGAGTACTTGTAGCCAAAGTAAATAACTTGACTCCAGCTGCTGCAATTGGTGATTATACTTCCTACCAAGCGCAATTGGCGCAAGGAGCTTCGCAGCGAATGACCTATCAAATCATGATGGCACTTCAGGAGCTTGCAAAAGTGAAGGATTACCGATACAAATACTTCTAAATTAGATTTTAGGTGAAAGAACCCATGTCCAAAAGACATGGGTTTTTTTATGCCATAATCTTCTTAGAAAGGATTAATTTTGAATATGAAATCTACCTTTGATACCCTAGCCTTCAAAGAAAAGTTAGAATCGTTTGGGACTTTTCCCATGCCTTACCTCTTTAAATTCATCGTTCCTTTCGGAAAGGAGTCTGAAATAGCAGCTATTTTTCCGGAGGAGAAGGTAGTCCTCAAACCCAGCAGTGGAGGCAAGTACATTAGTACCACGATCCACAAGCAGGTGGATAGTGCGGATCAGGTCATCGCTTTGTATGAAAAGGCCGCAGAAATAGAAGGAGTCATTTCACTTTAATTAGCTAGCAGTATGTGGATAGAAGAATCAAACCAATTGAAAAAGAGCTTTACTTTTTCTGACTTTACCGAAGCCTTCGCCTTCATGACGCGGGTGGCGTTTTTAGCAGAATCCCATCAACATCATCCGAATTGGTTCAATGTCTACAACAGAGTAGACATCGCACTGACTACCCATGATGCGGGAAATGTAGTGACCGAAAAGGATCGAAAATTAGCGAAGGCCATAGATCAACTGCTGGCATGAGTCAGGCGGTGGTCAACTTGTACTTGGTGCCAACACCGATTGGTAATCTCAGGGACATCACCCTCCGAGCCATTGATACCCTTCAAGCCGTAGATGTGATCCTCGCTGAGGATACGCGAACGAGTGGCATCTTGCTGAAGCACTTGCAGATCTCCAAAAACCTGCAGAGCTACCATAGCTTCAACGAGCACAAGGCCGTGGAAAAGTTGGTGGAGCGGATGAGAAAAGGAGAAACCTTTGCCTTGATCAGTGATGCCGGTACTCCTGCCATTTCTGACCCAGGCTTTCTTTTGGTGCGTGAAGTACTCGCCGCAGGGCTCGAAGTACAGTGCCTACCCGGCCCTACTGCCTTTGTTCCTGCGCTGGTGGCTAGTGGATTACCCAACGACCGTTTCGTGTTTGAGGGGTTTTTACCTCATAAGAAGGGAAGAAAAACGCGTATCGATGCCTTGATTCAGGAGACTCGAACCCTAATTTTTTACGAATCACCGCATCGCTTGCTCAAAACCTTGGAACAACTCTCAGAAGCATTTGGTGCCGATCGACAAGCGGCAGTTGCTCGGGAACTATCCAAACTGCACGAAGAAACAGCCAGAGGTACCTTGGTGGAGCTTATTGACTACTATCAGGTGAATCCCTTAAAGGGCGAAATCGTGCTCGTAGTGGCAGGTTGTGCCGAACAGCGTGAGACCAGAGCCGAGAAGCAGGAAAAGAAACAGGCGGAATGGAAAAAAGAAAAGAAATCCCGCAATTAAGTACCCTAAACTACTCACTATGCTGACCAAAGACCAACTCTCCCAACTCTTGGATCTTACGCGAAAGGTTGCGGAAGATGTGGGGACATTTATTGAAAAGGAGCGACAGCATTTTTCCATGGATCGCGTGGAGCACAAGGGTTTTAATGATCTAGTTTCCTATGTAGACAAGGAAGCGGAGCGGCAGTGTGTTTCCCGCTTGCAGGAGATTTTTCCCGAAGCAGGATTCATTACCGAAGAGGGAACCAATACCACGCAGGGAGAAACTTACAACTGGGTGATTGATCCTTTGGATGGGACGACCAACTTTATCCACGGGCTTCCTGTTTTTGCGGTGAGCATTGGCTTGATGGAGAAAGACGAGGTCGTGCTGGGCGTAGTGTATGAGGTGAATCGGAAGGAGACTTTTTATGCCTACAAGGGTGGTGGGGCCTATTGCAATGGAGTAGCGCTTCAGGTAAGCAAAGCTCCGAATCTTGCAGCTTCCTTGATTGCTACAGGATTTCCCTACTACCAGTTTGACCTCATCGATCGGTACATGAATATCATGAAATCGCTTATGCAGAAGACCCATGGCCTTCGCAGGCTAGGTTCAGCGGCAGTTGATCTTTGTTATGTGGCTGCAGGCAGGTCGGAGGGGTATTTTGAATACAATCTCAATTCGTATGACGTTGCAGCTGGCGTGCTACTCGTGCAGGAAGCAGGAGGACAGGTTACGGACTTTGCAGGGGGTAGAGATTTTATTTTTGGGAGACAAGTGGTGGCGACAAACCAATTCATCCACCAAGAGCTTTTGGAGGCTGTGGGAGAGCACTGGGGAACATCAGCCCAATAAAAACTGCCAGAGCAGTAA
>Ga0315905_10001271_pt1 | contig 27027 bp, 24 predicted proteins | sample LakEriMetagenome_5_FD_203522 | JGI IMG/M metagenome (GOLD analysis project Ga0315905, IMG submission 203522) | Freshwater fungal communities from buoy surface, Lake Erie, Ohio, United States - Buoy 4 MA121 | ecosystem: Environmental > Aquatic > Freshwater > Lake | place: USA: Lake Erie, Ohio...
TAAACGTTCTTGTTCAATTTTTTCTGCCAAACGTTTTTCAATAATTGGGACAATTAAGGTTTTTCGTGGATTTTGTTTCACGAATGGATATAATTCCAAATCGTCTTTCATCCGGTCGTTTTTATTCGGATATTTATTCGTGCCCAGTAAAATCTCTTTTCCGTTATCAAAAGCCGCTTGTTCTTTCTGAGCACTTTCACTTATTTTTCGTTGAATTGTCCCCTCTATCAATTGCGTGATTAAGCCACCGTTGGCTTCTATATCTTTAAATAAAACGAGGGCTTTTTCAGCCATTTGTTGGGTTAGCGTTTCAATATAATATGCACCATCAGCAGGATTGTGAACCGTGTCAAAATAACTTTCATGTTTTAAAATCAACAACTGATTACGCGCAATTCGATCGCCAAATTCGTTGTCTTTATGATACAAAGCATCATACGGTAAATTGGTTATAAAATCGGCACCACCCAATACCGCACTCATACATTCTGTAGTGGTACGCAACATGTTCACATTGTAATCATACAAGGTTTTGTTACGACGACTAGGTATGGCAATAATTGTAATATTAGGATTGAATTGGTATTCGTTAGCTAATGTTTCAAACAAACACCGCATGGCGCGTAATTTGGCAATTTCAAAGAAGTAATTTGAACCCACCGCAACTTCTATAGTAATTGGATTCGTATGCGGATTTATCCGGTTAAAGTATTCGTTAGCATGGGCTAGAGTATAGGCCAATTGCTGTATTATGTTGGCTCCCGCATTTTGATACAAACTACTATTAATTGCTAGAAAAGGAACGTCAACCGTTTGCGAAAGCTTATTTAGTTTTTCTATATCAGATTCAAGATTTTCAAACCAATTTCCGTCTTTACACAACTGTCCAATAGGATCAACTTGTAGGATAAAACGCGCTTGATGTTGTGCAGCATACGCGTTGATTTGGTTAATATAATCGGTAGCAAAGAAGGGTAGGTGAAAAAAATAGGTCGTTCCACCCAACGGCAATCCGGCCATTAAAGCCGTTATGTTAATTTGGTCGTTTTCAAGCGTAAAACGAATAGCCTCGGCACCGCGATTGAGTGCATCAAGGGCACGTGCATTGGATTTGGCCACATCGTGAACAAATATAGCTTGGGTAATATGAAACCTATCTGTTTTGGATGAATAACCAAGAGATGTTCCTGTTTCGTCTCGATGATAAAACGGCTTTACTTTAATACCTTCAGGACTTTCCCAAACCAAGGTGTCGTTGTAATCGGCACCTTTGAGTTCGAACTGAATCTGTTGTTTCCATTGCTTTGAGTGTAGGGCTTTAAAGTTGGAAAAAAGGTTGTTTTGACTCACGAATTCCTATATTTAAATTTGTATTCTAATTTTTAATTTGGCCCTTAGGGCTACGGAATATTTAAAAACAGTGAAAGCGGACTAAAAATGGATTATTGTTCTGCTTCCGCGCTATCTTTTCGACGTTCTTCTTCGTACTCAATGATGTAGATATCTTCGCTGTCGCGCTTCATGTAATATTTTTCACGCCCATACCGTTCGATATGACCGGGGTAATTCATTTCTTTAATGCTTTTTTCGTCTTTAGTAATTTCTTGTTGGTAATATTCTCTATTGGCTTCCAATTCGTCTATTTCGCTATCGAGAATACGGTGATCAAAAAAAGAATAGTTATCCAAAAACAGCAACCATACACAAAAGAAAATCAAAACCAAAGTATAACGGCTCCCTAAGATTTTTAGGAAAGGATAATCCGAAATAAGGTTTTGATACCAAGTTCTCATGGTTAAGCAATTCGTTGGTTAATCACAGCACGAACCACATCAATAGCTACTGTATTGTATTTGTCATTCGGAATAATAATATCGGCAAATGCTTTGGTGGGTTCTATAAACTGATGGTGCATAGGTTTTAACGTCGATTGGTAGCGGTTTAAAACTTCTTCCATATCGCGACCACGTTCAGAAATATCCCGTTTTAACCTCCGAATTAAACGCTCGTCTGAATCAGCGTGAACAAAAACTTTTACATCAAATAGATCGCGTAAATCGGGACTATTAAAGATTAAAATTCCCTCCACGAGCATCACTTTCCGCGGATGTGTAATGATGGTGTCATCGGTACGGTTATGGGTTACAAATGAATAGACAGGCTGTTCAATGATTTTACCTTCTTTTAAGTCTTTTAAATGCTGTACCAATAAATCGAAGTCAATCGCACGGGGATGATCAAAATTAATCATACAACGTTCTTCAAAACTCAAATGGGGATTGTGTTTATAATAGGAATCTTGCGAAAGGATACCCACCTCCGTTTGGGGAAGTTCGTTCATAATTTGGTGTACGACTGTAGTTTTTCCGGAACCGGTTCCGCCTGCAATTCCAATTATCAGCATAGGTGCGCTTTTCTTGTAGATTTCAAAAACAAAAGTAACAATTTTAGTTCGAATGCAACGCTTCGAAAACCAATAAAAGTTATCGCATTTCCATTAAAACCCCTCAAACACGCCCAACCCAAATAGTGCAAAATCATACTTTACAGGGTCGTGGGGGTCCAATGCTCGTAGGGCAGTGTCCAATTCCAGAAGTGCTTTGGCATCGTTTTGTTTACGCAAAAGTAGTCCCAACTTACGTGCTATATTTCCAGAATGTACGTCAAGTGGACAGGATAGGGCACCCATAGGAATGCCGTTCCATAGACCAAGGTCGACTCCTTTTTTATCCTGCCGTACCATCCAACGCAGGTACATATTAATCCGTTTGGCTGCGGAATTATTTAAGGGATCTGATACGTGTTTTTGGGAACGTACCTTGTGTTCGATTGCAAAAAAAAGTTTTTTAAACGTACTAATAGCTGGTTGCATAGTGTTGTTCTCGTGGTATTTTGTAAACACAGCTTCGAGTCCGCCGTGCTCCCTATAAATATGGCGTAAACCCATTATAAAAGTTCGTAAATCAGTCGAATTAAACGTGCGGTGTACAAATCCGTCCAATGATTCCAAATGGTGGTTCTGATGCGACATCACAAAGTCATAAGGTGAATTTCCCAGGAGTTGCATGATCCTGTGGGCCGACTTGATAATCATTTTTCGATTGCCCCATGCGATGATGGCCGTTAGAAATCCTGCAATTTCTATATCTTCTTTTTGGGTAAACAGATGCGGAATTTGAATTGGATCCGATTCGATAAAGTCGGGTCGATTATACAATTCTACTTTTTCATTTAAAAAATCACGGAGTTCGTTGCTTGTCATCGGTATGGTGTTTGGAATAGAATCCGTCTTTGATATGTGCAGTCCGTTGTTGTGGAATCAAATGGAAATAAGTTTTGAAATAGTTAATTTGGTCTTTGTTGACCGTAGGTAAGGGGCCGTTGAATGTACCCCAGAAAAAAGTGGAGTTCTTCGGACTAAAGTACTCAAGATTTCCTTCGTGTTTTTTTTCAAATTCGAGCGAGTATTTTGAATTGGCATGGGGGAAAACAATATTTTCCGATTGGAACTGACTGAGTTCCATCATAAATTTATAATTGGAAAATCGATTTAAATTGACGGGCAAAAAGACAATTAAAAGTATAGGAATGCTACTTAAAATTAGAAGTGAATAAACCGCTCTGCGCTGATAAATCAAAACACTTACCCAAAGACATCCCAAAAAAAGTATCCCATTGAGAAAGAAACGGTATTGGGGCGAGGTGGCAAAAAGAAGCACCATTTGAATCACCAAAATAAAGTAAATAACACGGTAGGCTTTTTCTTTAATTCTAAAAATCAAAAAAGGAGTAGCAAGAAGGATAACAACCCCCATTGTGTTAAACAATCCATTCATTTTTGGCAGTTGAAGCCATCGAACAAACAAGTCCCATTTGGAGTAGGAATCATAGTCTGCTGTGGTCAAGAAATAGCCATATTTTTTTAATTCTTCGTAATAAAAATGCTCAATTTCAACGGGTAACGAATAGTCAAAATAGGCCCCAGAAAACAGTTTGGATGGAAAAACAGGGACTCCACAAATGATTAAATTTTTAACAACAAAAAGTCCTAAAGTAAGCGTACACAAGAGGAATACCTTTGGAAAAACTTGTTTTAGCGATTGATAATGGACAATGAACCAATAGATTGGGAGTAATGCCAAAGTCATCGCCGTATTTTTAATAAACAAAGTAAACAATACGAGCAGTGTGAGCTGTACAAAAGTTGCACGACTCGGATTAGAATATTCTTCGATAAACAAATAAAATATTACAAACGTAAGCACATAAACGACAATGTCGGGTGAAGGTGCACTAATGAATTGATATAGTAAAATTCCGGTAATTGGAAACAACCCAACCACCAATGCATGACGTTTTTTGGTAGTAAAATAGTGGTTGATTTGTTGCGTGGCAAAGCCAATCCCATAGAGTAAAAACAATCCACTTAAATCGTTATAGCGGTCATATAGAAAGGAAAAATTCAACGCGCTTTGGGTTATATGCCAACCGCTCAGTTGCCCCAAAAAAAAGTGCAAATTAATCAGCCCTTTAACCATACCATAGGCATTAAGCCATTTGATGTTTTGGATGTAATACGATTCGTTGTCAATAACATAAGGAGCAGCTGCGCATTGCGCTAAAATTAATAACGCCATTCCAAACAGGTATAGTTTTAAAAACAACGGCAAGGAAATAAATCGTTTTTTGGTTGCGTGTAAATCATCGATCCAGTCCGATTTATACCAACCCATAAAAAATAGATTGGTGAGGAATAGCACGGCGTGAAACTCCCAATGTATGCGGCCGAAAATCGACCACACAGCCGCAAAAAAAGTGACCAATGCAAAGCCTGTAGTAGTTTGAACTATGGGAAGTTTGGTCGATAAGCGAAGGATTTGGTTTCCTGCAATTCCCCATAGATGGATTGTCCAAGCAATATATAGCCAAGATAACAGGATGAGTACCATTGTTAAGCGATTTTACCGTCGATCATCACCAATTTTCGGTCGGCTTTATTGGCCAATTCTTCATTATGGGTAACAATAACAAATGTTTGCCCATATTCATCCCGTAATTTGAAAAACAATTGGTGTAAATTTTCTGCCGCTGCCGTATCGAGATTTCCTGAAGGTTCGTCTGCAAAAATTACGGCTGGGTTATTGATTAGTGCCCGTGCAACCGCTACGCGCTGCTGCTCGCCCCCCGATAACTCAGAAGGTTTATGATGCAATCGTTCGCTCAAACCCAAATACGTGAGGTGCTGTTTAGCTATTGTTTCGGCTTCTGTTTTTGATTTGCCTGCAATAAAAGCAGGAATACAAACATTTTCCAAGGCAGTAAATTCAGGTAAGAGTTGATGAAATTGAAAAATAAAACCCAGTTTTTGGTTGCGAAACAATGACAACTTATGATCGTTTAAATCCAACACATTAACTCCATCAATTTGTAATGCAGTAGTTCCTTTATCGGCGCGATCCAGCGTGCCTAATAGTTGAAGTAGCGTTGTTTTGCCTGCCCCTGAAGCGCCAACAATAGCAACAATTTCACCCTTTTGGATGTCCAAATCTACTCCTTTTAAAACATGAAGCTGGTCGTAATGTTTTTGAATGTTTTTGGCCGTTATCATAGGTCGCATTTTTTACAAAGAAACAAAGAAAAACGGGAAAATTGCAAGTTTGAAATGGCAAACTTCATTTATGTACAGCTATTAAATATTCGTTAAAAACCACTTTTTGTTTAATTGTTATGTATATTTGTTAAACAAAAATACAATTATGAGCACCGTCACAGAAAAACAACTTTTTGAAATCCTTGGTGATGACCACCAAATGACCGCTGCCGACACTCCTTTACGTCCGGATGCCTTTGCCAAAACGGATGCCGAAAAGATGACGGTAATTGAACACCATTTTGAACAAATTATGGAGGCTTTGGGTTTAGACCTTACCGACGATAGTCTTCGCGGAACACCCCATCGGGTGGCTAAAATGTTTGTAAAAGAAATTTTTTCTGGGTTACACCCCGATAATAAGCCGAAAATCTCTGTTTTTGATAACTCGTACCATTATGATAAAATGTTGGTAGAGGCCAATATCAATTTCAATTCTACCTGTGAGCATCATTTTTTGCCCATAATTGGGAAAGCCCACATTGGTTATGTTTCCAATGGAAAAGTAATCGGTTTATCCAAACTCAACCGTATTGTTGACTATTTCGCCCGCCGTCCGCAAGTGCAAGAGCGCATGGTAATGCAAGTATTTAATGAACTAAAACAGGTGTTAGATACCGACGATGTAATGGTTGTTATGGAAGCAAAGCATTTGTGCGTTTCAAGTCGCGGAATCAAAGACGAAACTAGTTTTACTTCGACTTTACAGTATGGTGGTATTTTTGAGAAAAAAGAGTACCGAGATGATTTCTTTCGCTTATTAGGCGAGTGTAAATAGTTTCTATACAATCATTGACCGCTTTATATTATGAAAATTAGTGCCTTTTTACTGCTATTTACGTTTTTACTCAACTCAAGCGGAACCCATTTGGTGTTTGATTTTGGTTCATCCCCGAACAAAACAAGCGATTGGATTATGATTTCAGACCGTATAATGGGTGGTGTTACTCAATCTAAGCTTGAATACAACGATAATGCAATGAGGTTATCCGGTTCGATTTCGTTGGCGAATTATGGCGGATTTGCTTCTGTAAAAACGAAATTTAATTCGTATGATTTATCCGGATACAAAGGGGTAAAGATACGTTTCAAAGCCACTAATCAGCAATTTGCATTTACATTAGAAGCGAGTAGAAATTGGACGTATCCCTACTTTAAAGGCGATTTCTTAAGAAAAAAAGATAACACTTGGGAAGAGGTCGTTATTTATTTTAGCGATTTTAAAGAATATCAAATTGGGGAGCCCACGGGTGAAAAGTTACCCCAATCTACACTTAAAAACATTGTTCGTTTGGGAATTATTACCACTGAAAAAAAAGAAGGCCCTTTTTCTATTGAAGTCGATTCCATTGAATTTATAAACTAATACTTAAAGTGTAAGATTGAATTAGAGAAGCGCCTAGACTCTTTAATTTGAATCAAGAACATACCAATAAAGGGACTTCGGTTCTTATTTTTTTACGAAAAAATCGACAATAAATCCTAATTTTAAAGTGCGCAGCATATTTTTTTCAAACAACCAAAAGAATTTAAATTGCCCGAAAAGAAAGCCAAAAGAAAGCAAAATGATCTGATAAACTGGAAAGATAAGTATAACGTAAAGCATCCAATAGATCCAGCTCGCGTAAGTCGTTTTGGTAATTCCTAAAAACGCCAAAATAGGCTTCGCAACAAATGCCGATGTAGATCCGGTAAGGGCAAAAACAATGATAATGACCCCATATTGCCAGTTTGAAGTGATCGCATAACGTTCTTTAAAATTTCCCATACCGGTACAAAAGTAATGAATTACGGACGGACATCAAAAAAACCTAATCGTTCCTTGTAGTGAAGTTGAAAATAGATGAAATAATTGTAAATCAAATAGTTGACCTCATATCCGTAATGTAGGGTTGGGTCATAATTAATTTGCATTTCATACCAATTGGGGTTGAATTGTTGAGGTTGTAAAACTCTTCGGTTCCATTCTTGAACCCAAATACGATTTCTGTTTTCCAAAAATTGTTCAGAATAATACCCGCGACCGCGTGCTGTTCCATTGAGCCAAGAATTAAATCCAGGTTCGATAATCACTACTTCATACGCGAGTGAATCATTAGCAATACGAACGGTGTCTTGCTTGCTTTCGGCAGTAAGACGCGAGGTCGCTATTGTTTTCTTAGTGCCCGAACAAGCCCAAAACAATACTATAAAACCAACAACTATCCATCCGTTTTTCATAAAATAAAGGTAAGCAATTTTATTAAATCCCTTTACTTTTTAACCGATTTAACATAAAAAAAGCACCTTTTTAGGTGCTTAATCATTTTATTTTTTTTCGAAATGTCCGATAATCTGTTCTGCCAATTCGGTTCCTATTCGATCTTGTGCTTCCCTTGTCGCTGCTCCAATATGGGGTGTCAATGAAATCTTTGGATGCATCAGGATTTGAATTTCAGGTTGCGGTTCATTTTCAAACACATCCAAACCTGCAAAAGCAATTTTCTCTTGATCCAGCGCTTCAACCAATGCTACTTCATTAATTACGCCCCCTCGCGCACAATTTACGATTCCGGATCCATCTTTCATCAGGGCTAGTTCTTCGGTATCAATTATATATTTTTCTTGCGCTGGCACATGCAACGTTATGAAATCAGCATGCTGCAATACTTGGGCTAGAGGCTCGGTTATGATTTCAATATCCATAAATTGGCCATTAAAAAAACTGACCCGAATCGATGCTTTTTCAATATAGCTATCGGTAGCAATGACGCGCATACCCAAACCTAATGCAATTTTTGCAACCGCTTGCCCAATTCGTCCAAACCCAATAATGCCTAAAGTTTTTCCGCGAAGCTCTGTTCCATTGGCATAGGCTTTTTTTAACCCATTAAAGTTGGAGTCACCCTCTAAAGGCATATTTCTATTGGCATCTTGCAAAAAACGTACACCAGTAAACAAATGGGCAAACACCAATTCGGCCACACTTTCAGAAGAAGAAGCCGGAGTATTAATTACGTGAATACCTTTGCTTCGTGCATATTCGACATCAATATTGTCCATGCCAACACCCCCACGGCCAATAACTTTGAGATTGGGACAGGCATCGATGATGTCTTTTCGAATTTTGGACGCACTGCGTACTAAAACTATTTCAATTCCTTTTTCATTGATAAAATTGGCCACTTGCTCTTGTGCTACTTTGGTCGTTATAACCTCATAACCTCCTTTTTCTAAAGCTGCAATTCCACTTTTGGAAATACCGTCATTTGCTAATACTTTCATTTCTTTTCTATTTAAAGCGCTTTTTCGATTTTTTATTTTCAACCTTCTTGCTTACGCGTGGTTAGATTTTAATTTACAACACACGTTCTAATTCTTGCATGGCTTGAACTAATACTTGAACGCTTTCAAGTGGAAGGGCATTGTACATCGAAGCGCGATAGCCACCTACCGAACGGTGCCCGTTTAATCCCGAAATTCCTGCCGCTTTCCATAGGGCATCAAATTGTGCTGCCTGCGTGGGGTTTTTTAATACGAAAGTTGCATTCATCACACTTCGGTCTTCTACCTCAGCAGTGCCTACAAACAAAGGGTTTCGGTCAATTTCTTGATATAAAAGTAAGGCTTTGGCTGCATTGATTTTTTCAATAGCCGCTATACCGCCTAGCTTTTTCAACCATCTTAAGGTAAGAAGGGAAGCATAAATAGGAAAAACCGCCGGAGTATTGTACATACTATCGGCTTTGATTTGCTTTTGATAATCCATCATGCTCGGCAGCGTACGACCGGTTTTACCCAATAATTCTTCCTTAATCACCACAAGGGTTGTGCCGGCCGGTCCCATGTTTTTTTGCGCACCTGCATAAATAAGGGCAAATTTTGAGAAGTCAAGGGTACGCGAAAAAATATCCGAACTCATATCGCAAATCATTGGAACTTCCGTATTGGGAAAGTCTTTCATTTGCGTGCCAAAAATGGTGTTGTTACTGGTGCAATGAAAATAATTTGCATCTGAAGGCAGGGAATAATTTTTGGGTATATAATTAAAATTCCTATCTTCTGAAGAAGCTACTACAACAGTTTCGCCAAATAATTGTGCCTCTTTAATGGCATTGGAAGCCCATGTACCGGTTTCAAGATATGCCGCTTTTCCATCGACTTTCATAAAGTTGTAAGGGATCCGCAAAAATTCCATACTCGCTCCCCCTTGAAGAAACAAAACGCGATATCCTTTGCCTTCCAAACCTAATAGTTCTAGCACCAAAGCACGGGCTTCTTCCATTACGGCAATAAAATCCTTACTACGGTGCGAAATCTCCAAAATCGATAATCCCGAATGGTTAAAATCCAAGATGGCTTGGGCCGATTGCTCAAATACTTCTTGTGGAAGAATACAAGGGCCCGCACTGTAATTATGTTTTTTCATACCAAAGCGATATTATAGGTGGTGAATGAATTGATTTGCAAATTTCAGAAATCCCTTAAAACTATGCTAACGAACGTCCATTGATTCGTATAGAAATTATTAACAAAAACGATTTCGTTTACGTTAACTTACAAAGCATTTAAAAATTCTAACGTATTCACATGATCGGCATAATCCCATAGGTCAGGTCGTTGGGTTTTTCCAAAGGGAATGCTGTTGGGTGTCAAAGCATTGGAAACAATACATTGGAGGTTTTCAGCATCGTCTTGCAATCGGTTTTGCAACGTGTTTAAGTCGCTGTAGTATTCATAAAATACCGACGAAATGGGTGATGTATAGCCGGTATCTTCTTTTATTGTCATAAAGCCATTGTCCAAAATTTTGAATAAACTCATCAAGAATACCGCTTTATTGTAGTCGTAGTTGTTGGCATATTTATCATAGTGAATGCAATCGTGATAGGTATACATTGCTTCAAAAAAAGCTTCAAAATTATATCCTTCGGGAACAAAAAGTTTGGAAACGTTGCGGCAACCCAACCCAAAGTAGCGAAATATATCTTCTCCTAAAAGGATTAAGTCCTCTTTTGATTCCTGACCGTTTAAAATAGCAACCGAATTTCTATTTTTTCGAATGATTGACGGTTTGTCTTTAAAGTAATAGTCAAAATAGCGCGCGGTATTATTACTGCCTGTAGCGATTACTGCATCAAAACCGTCGAGTTTTCCATCGGTAAAAGTTACCGCATCTTTTAAGGCCGGTTCAACACAAATTAGATACTCCATTAAAAAAGGCAATAATTTTTGATCATTGGAAGATGTTTTAATTAGGGCTTTATGACCCGATACTAATACACATAGTACATCATGAAAACCGACCAAAGGAATATTACCCGCCAAGACCAATCCAACTTTTTTAGGCGTAGTATTCAAAAATGAAGTGTTGTTTAACCATTGCGTTAAATTGGATTCGGTGAGTGCTTCCGCCCAAGACTGAAGTGCAAAGCGTATTTGATCGGGTGTAAACCAACCGTTGTAATTTTGTGCGGTTTCAATTTGAGCAAGCATGCGATCATAGAACAAATCATTGAATAAAACGTTCGGATTTTTTGTTGGATTTTCGGACCCGAATTGGGCTAAAAAGCGTCCTAATTGAAGGAAAGCCGATTTTTTATCGATTTGTACCATAGGTTACTTGTGTATGAAGGGTATTGATTGTAAATTTGCTCAAAAATAACAAATTTCGCTATGGCAATCATTATAACTGACGAATGTATTAATTGTGGCGCTTGTGAGCCAGAATGTCCAAATACCGCAATTTATGAAGGCGCTGACGATTGGCGTTATAAAGATGGAACGAAACTCCGCGGAAATATTATTTTACCCGACGGTACTGCAATCGATGCTGATGCACCTCAAAAGCCAATTTCGGATGATTTATATTATATCGTTCCAGGTAAATGTACCGAATGTAAAGGGTTTCATGAAGAACCCCAATGCGCTGCGGTTTGTCCAGTAGACTGTTGTGTACCCGATGATAATCACATTGAAAGTGAGGAAACATTGTTGAACCGCCAAGCGTTTTTACATAACGAATAAATAAAACAAGCACTTTGGATTTTCTAAGTGCTTTTTTTTCAGGGTTTTGAATCTGTAGTACAGTTGTACTCAAATTTTTGTAAATTTGTTTCAAAGCCCTAGTCCAATGCGACGATTACTTCACGTTTTATTGGTTTTTTCTAGCTTTACTGTACATGCGCAGCAAAGTGAATTGCAATTGGTATTTAAAGATGCAGAAACGCTCGCACCCATTGGGGATGTTACGGTCACTGTGCTCCGAACAAAACAAAATCATCTAAGTAATGCAGATGGTAAAGTAATCGTTATATTAAATGGTGTCTCGAGTATTCAGATTACCCATACCGCATACCAATCGCAAACCCTTCGTTCGACAGCACTAAAGGATAAAGAAAATGTAATTTTATTGAAAAGTGCCGTAAATACATTGGATGAAATTATCATTACAAAGCAACATCCGCAAAAAATACTTAAGAATTTAATAGAAAACTCCATTAATAAATTAACGACACCCTGTCGATTGAAGGTGTACTCGCGTGAATTTTTTAAACGCAATGGAAATTATGTTTTTTATAATGATGGATTATTAAATTTTCAAATTTCTGGCAAAAAACAGGATTTTAAAAACGCTATTCTCGTTGAGCAAAACCGTTCGGTTGGTCTTTTAGATGCTGCTGTTCCTTATGATTTGTTGGGCTATGATTTAAATAATATCATGCTAAATTACTACAATTTTAAATACCTCGAACCTTTATTGGAAGTGCGTGCTCGAAAAGATTATGATTTTTTAATCAAGTCGTATTCCCAAAACGATAATTACTATTGTATGGTTATCAATCCACTAGATCCAGTAAAAGGGTTTAAAGATGATTACACGATTATTTATGATAAAAAGAAAAAGGTAATCCTTGAAGTGTGTTCTTCGTTAACGCCCAATTCAGTCGCTAATGCCAATGAAAAAACAACCGTAGGAGCTAAAAACAAGTACAAGTCCAATTTTAAAAACATCTATCGATATGTTGGGGATCAAGAGTATTATTTGGTTTCGTCGCGAGAGGAAATTGGATTTGAGCGCGTTGATAAAAAAGATAGCCGAACTGAAATAGAGGTGCGCAACTATTTTGTAACTACCGGTTTTAGTCAAAAAGAGTTTTCGTTTAATGAAAGCGAAGTGTTCAAAGACAAGGCCTTATTTAACTTAAAAGATAAAATTCTAACCGATTTTTGGAATGTATCGGGTTTAACGCCAACACCAGAAGAAGCGGTAATAATTAACAGTATAGAAGACGAGCCCTAAAAGGCTGTTTTGTAAATGGGTTGAATGCGTTATATTTGCCCACTTAAAAATCAATTTACATGAAAGCAGGAATAGTAGGGTTGCCCAATGTTGGAAAATCAACGTTGTTTAATTGTTTGTCAAATGCGAAAGCACAAAGTGCAAACTTCCCATTTTGTACAATTGAACCCAATATTGGGGTTGTTAACGTACCCGATCCCCGTTTAGAAAAGTTGGAAGAATTAGTGAACCCCGAGCGTGTTTTACCTGCAACTGTAGAAATTGTAGATATCGCCGGATTGGTAAAGGGGGCTAGTAAAGGGGAAGGACTTGGGAATCAATTTTTAGCCAATATTCGTGAATGTAATGCGATTATTCATGTGCTCCGTTGTTTTGATAACGATAATATTGTCCATGTTGATGGAAACGTTAATCCGATTCGCGATAAAGAGACAATTGATATAGAGTTGCAATTAAAAGACCTTGAAACGGTTGAAAAACGATTAGAGAAAGTAAATCGCACCGCCAAAGCCGGAATAAAAGAAGCCCTTTTAGAGCAATCCTTGTTAAACCAAATTCGGGATTTATTATTGCAAGGCAAGTCGGCACGGACCGTAGTAGCACAAAACCAAGATGAAGCCGATTTATTGGAAGCGTTTCAATTAATTACTACCAAACCGGTTTTGTATGTATGTAATGTGGATGAAACTGCAGCGGCAACTGGAAATCAATATGTAGATCAAGTACGTGAATTGGTGCGGTCAGAAGATGCCGAGGTAATTGTTTTGGCTGTAGCTACAGAAGCCGATATTACCGAACTAGAAACCTATGAAGAACGTCAGCTTTTCTTAGAAGATATGGGCTTGACTGAACCGGGTGTTTCAAAGTTAATTCGTGCGGCTTACACCTTGTTGAATTTGCAAACGTATTTCACCGCAGGTGTTAAAGAAGTGCGCGCTTGGACCATACATGTAGGCGATACGGCTCCCAAAGCAGCAGGCGTTATTCACACCGACTTTGAAAAAGGGTTTATTCGAGCCGAAGTTATTGCTTATGATGATTATGTAGCTTTTGGTTCAGAAGCCAAAGTGAAAGAAGCCGGTAAATTACGCGTAGAAGGAAAAGAATACATTGTAAAAGATGGAGATGTCATGCATTTCCGTTTTAACGTATAATAAAACATAAAACTAAACTTCAGGAAACACGGTGGAATGCCGTGTTTTTTTATTTTAAATTCAATGGATTCAACAAAAGATAAAAATAGTTCCATGGGCTAAATTTCGTTGCTTTTTGATTTAAAGGTTGCACGTTAATCAAAATAGGGTTACAAAAGCACATTTTATGGGTAAGGATTCGAATCGTAAAATCAAGAAATTAATAAGGAATTATGAATTGTATTTATTTTTTTTATATATTTAGGGAATAACTAATGACCTTCTCATGATGAAAACACAACAACTACTGCTCGATAAAGGGCTTGCTGTAAAAAATGTGCAGGTGAATTCCCTTTTTTCATCAGATAAAGCCCAATTGGTACTTGCCTTTGGTCAACGAACGCTATTGGATGAATTACGTCCGTATAATCAAATAAAAAAATTGTATCCCAATGCTTTAATTGTATTATGCTCTTCTTCAGGACAAATTTCAAATCAAGTGGCCATTGAAGAAGAAATAGTGGTCACCGCAATCCAATTTGAAAAAACCAAATTAAAGTCGGTTGTTTATGATGTCTTAGATGGTGACGCAATCTATGAGTTAGGTAAAAAAGTCCAAGCCGAATTAGCTGCCCCAGATTTAAAAGCCATCATGATTCTCTCTGAAGGTACTCATGTTAATGGTTCTGAACTTATTCATGAGTTAGGTCAGCAAACCCAATGGAAAATTCCCTTTTTTGGAGGTCTAGCAGGAGATGAATATCGTTTTGAAAAAACCGTAGTGGGTTGCAATGCCGATGCAACTCCAGGAAAAATTGTAGCTATTGGTTTTTATGGCGATGCTATTGAATTTGGTTTCGCATCAGAGGGAGGATGGGCTGATTTTGGTCCCGAACGCGAAGTAACCGCTTCAGAAAACAATGTATTGTTCAAGATCGGTGAACGTTATGCCTTAGACTTATATAAAGAATATTTGGGTAAATATGCCAATGAACTTCCGGGTTCTGCGTTGTATTTTCCATTATCGATGAAAGAAACACCCGATTCAGTTCCGGTTGTTCGTACAATTCTATCAATTGATGAGGCTCAAAAGTCAATGACGTTTGCTGGAAATATTCCTGTTGGATCTCATGTGCGTTTGATGCGGGGTAACATGGATCGGTTGATTGATGCTGCTGCCGATGCCGCAACCACGATTCGCCAATTGTTACCCAACCAACCGCAAATCGCTTTTTTAGTGAGTTGTGTTGGAAGGCGTATTGTTTTAGCAGAACGCGTTACAGAAGAATTAGAATTTATTAAAAATACATTTGGGAAAGAAACGGTATTGTTTGGTTTTTATTCCTATGGTGAAATATCCCCAAATAAACAGCAATTAGGTTGTGAATTATACAATCAAACCATGACCATTGCAACGATGTACGAAGCGTAAAAAAAATATGAATAAAATAGTGCTCCACCGCCATTTAAGCCGACAGATTGATAAGTATTTATCTGTAAATGAACTTGCCAAAAATACCCAATTAGAAGCCTTTATAACGGCTATCAATCAAACGTACATGAACTATGAAAAGGATGCTGAACTTTTTGAGCAATCTACCTTATTAAACGAGCAAGAATATTCGGAGGTTAATGCCCGTTTGAAAGATGAGTTGGCCAAAAAACAAGTATTTGAAGCCCATTTGATTGAGTTGATTCAGCAATTAAATGGCGAAAGTAAACCACTTGAAGGGGAGGCCAATTTGCTTAATTTAATTCATATACTCAACCGCGAGATTGAAGTCAAACACGAATACCAAGTGCAACTCAATCAGGCGCGAATTGACGCTGTAAATGCCAATGAAGCGAAGTCGGAATTTCTATCGATTATGAGTCATGAAATCCGTACTCCGTTAAATGCGATTATCGGCCTCGTTTACATCATGGAAAAAGAAGATGTTCTTGAAAGTTATCGAGAAAACATTCAGGTTTTGAAGCTTTCAGCGCAAAATCTTTTCTTATTGATTAATGATATTTTGGATTTTAACAAAATTGAAGCAGGTAAAATCGAACTCGAAAAAACTGCATTTGATTTTAAAAATTTAATCCAACAAATAATGCGTGCGCTGCATGCACGCGCTAATGAAAATTTAAATTCGATCAGCTTAGAAATCGAGGATGATTTTGTCACAAATTTGGTTAGTGATCCCCTTCGTCTCAATCAAATTATCACGAATTTGGTTTCTAATGCGATTAAGTTTACTCAAAACGGAACCATTACAATTCGTTTGTCACAATTGGATGTCACTGCTGGTATTTCTACCTTTAAAGTAGAGATTGTTGATACTGGAATTGGAATTGATAAAGCGCAGTTTACCTCAATTTTTGAAAAATTTACGCAGGCAGAAACCCGAACATCGCGTCAATTTGGTGGAACTGGACTCGGACTCGTGATTACGAAACGGTTGTTGCATTTGTTTGATTCAGATATTGCTTTTGAAAGCACATTGGGCGTTGGTACAAATTTTTATTTCACCCTCAGTTTGCCGATTGATGCACATTCTAAACCGTCATCCTATTCTGATGATTTGCAAAGTGAAGTCATGTTAAATGGACTCAATGTATTGCTGGTAGAAGATAATAAAATCAATATTAAAATTGCCGATAAAATCATGAGCCATTGGGGTGTGCATGTTACTGTTGCAGAAAATGGTTTAATGGGTGTAGAAATGTATGAAAAAGGAAAATATGATATTGTGTTAATGGATTTGTCGATGCCTGTAATGGATGGCTATGAAGCGACACGGATTATTCGTAAAACCGATGCTGAGGTTCCAATTATTGCACTTACTGCTTCGGCTTCATTTGGGTATTTAGAACGCGCTATGGAGGTAGGGATTAATGAATATGTTATCAAACCCTTCAATCCGAAAGAACTGAATTTAAAGTTGAAAAAATTTGCAAAAAACAACCGTTAAAATTGATTTTTAACATATAAAACTCTCCAAAAAACTGTCAAAAACATTTTTGATAACTTTCCTTTTTACTTCTTTTAGAAACACCTCAGAAACCTTATATTAGCTAAAAATCGATACGTTTTGGATTATGGCTGATCAGGTGCAATATAATGAGGATAACATACGTTCGCTCGACTGGAAAGAACACATTCGGATGCGTCCGGGGATGTATATCGGAAAGTTGGGTGACGGTTCTTCACCCGATGATGGGATTTACATACTGCTTAAAGAGGTAATCGATAACTGTATTGACGAATTTGTCATGGGTACCGGTAAAACCATTGAAGTTACCATTAAAGATAAATTGGTGACCGTTCGCGATTTTGGACGTGGAATTCCACTGGGAAAAGTCGTTGATGTAGTTTCTAAAATGAATACCGGAGGAAAATATGACTCCAAAGCCTTTAAAAAATCGGTTGGTTTAAATGGGGTAGGTACCAAAGCGGTAAATGCGTTGTCTAACTTTTTTAGGGTTGAATCGGTAAGAGATAACCAACAAAAAGCAGCCGAATTTTCAGCAGGTAATCTAACAGTTGATGAGCCTATTCAAGAATCGACCAAACGCCGTGGAACTAAAGTATCTTTTGTTGCTGACGAAACCATTTTCAAGAATTACAAGTACCGCAATGAATATGTGGTGCGTATGTTGAAAAATTACTGTTACCTTAATACCGGTTTAACAATTTATTTTAATGGGGATAAATATTATTCTGATTTTGGGTTAAAGGATTTATTGCAAGAAACCATCACCGAAGAAGATTCGGTTTATCCGATTATTCACTTAGTGGGCGATGATATTGAGTTTGCTTTAACCCATAGTAAAACCCAATATTCTGAAGAGTACCATTCCTTTGTAAATGGGCAAAATACTACCCAAGGAGGAACCCACTTGAATGCATTTCGGGAGTCGGTTGTTAAAACGATACGCGATTTTTATAATAAAAACTTTGAAGCTTCAGATATCCGCAAGTCGATCGTTGCCGCGGTTTCTGTAAAGGTTGAAGAACCGGTATTTGAATCCCAAACTAAAACAAAGTTAGGTTCAACCGACATAGGTCCGAATGGACCCTCAATTCGTACCTTTATCAATGACTTTGTATCGACCAAACTGGACAATTATTTGCATAAAAATCCAGAAAAGGCCGAAGCATTGTTAAAGAAAATTTTACAGGCCGAACGCGAACGGAAAGAGTTATCGGGTATTCGTAAATTGGCGCGTGACCGTGCTAAAAAAGCGAGCTTACACAATAAAAAATTACGCGATTGTCGAATTCATTTAACCGATTCGAAAAACGAACGTTGTTTAGATAGTACGCTCTTTATTACCGAAGGGGATTCCGCTTCGGGGTCGATTACCAAAAGTCGCGACGTAAATACGCAAGCAGTTTTTAGTTTACGTGGAAAACCTTTGAATTCGTATGGCATGTCTAAAAAAATTGTTTACGAAAACGAAGAATTTAATTTGTTGCAAGCGGCCTTAGATATTGAAGAAGATTATGATAGTTTGCGGTACAACAACATCGTGATTGCTACCGATGCCGATGTGGACGGTATGCACATCCGCTTGCTGTTGATTACGTTCTTTTTGCAATTTTTCCCCGAGTTGATTAAAGAAGGCCATTTATTTATTTTGCAAACGCCTTTATTCCGGGTGCGCAATAAAAAAGAAACGATTTATTGTTACAGCGATGAAGAACGCGTTGCAGCCATAGAAAAGCTCAAGCCAAAACCTGAAATCACCCGATTTAAAGGGTTAGGAGAGATCTCTCCCGATGAATTCAAGCATTTTATTGGGGATAATATTCGACTTGATCCGGTGATGCTGGACAAAGCAACCTCAATAGAAACGTTGTTAGAATTCTATATGGGTAAGAATACACCTAATCGCCAGGATTTTATTATTTATAACTTGAAAGTGGAATTGGATGTGGTTAATAGTGATTAGTGACTAGTGACTAGTGATTAGTGATCGGTGACTAGTAACTTGTGGTTAGTAATTAGAGAGGTAATGAATTAAAATGTTTAGGGTTTTTATATTATCAAACAAGTATAGCCTTAAAATTTAAACTTTGATATGAAAGACGAAGAAGAGGATATAGTACCCGATGATGAGGGATTTCAAGATGATTTTAATGAGAATACGTCACAGGAGCCTGCTGAAGAAGGTTTTGATGATGTAATTCGTCCGGCATCGGGCAGTCATTTTTATGAAAACAATGAAAATCCTGAAGATACCATAACCAAAGTAACGGGTATGTATAAGGATTGGTTCTTAGATTATGCTTCGTATGTAATCCTTGAACGCGCGGTTCCTGCAATTGAAGACGGATTTAAACCCGTGCAGCGTCGAATTATGCACTCAATGAAAGAGTTGGATGATGGGCGCTATAACAAAGTGGCCAACATCGTAGGGCATACCATGCAGTATCATCCCCATGGCGATGCTAGTATTGGTGATGCTATTGTGCAAATTGGTCAAAAAGACTTGCTTATCGATATGCAAGGAAACTGGGGAAATATCCTCACAGGCGATGGTGCTGCTGCATCCCGCTACATAGAGGCGCGTATTTCTAAACTGGGCCAAGATATTCTGTACTCTCCCAAAGTGACCAACTGGCAATTGAGTTATGACGGACGTAAAAACGAACCGATTCACTTGCCGGTAAAGTTTCCGTTACTGCTTGCTCAAGGTGCTGAAGGAATCGCGGTGGGATTATCTACCAAGATTCTCCCCCACAATTTTAACGAACTCATCGATGCGTCTATTAAAGTATTAAAAGGAAAGTCGTTTACAATTTTTCCTGATTTTCCTACAGCAGGAATTGCCGATATGTCTAATTATAATGACGGTATGCGCGGTGGCCGTGTGCGTGTGCGTGCCAAAATCGCTCAATTGGACAAACAGACGTTGGTCATCACTCAGATTCCGTTTTCAACCAATACGTCATCGCTGATCGATAGTATTTTGAAAGCCAATGAGAAAGGGAAAATTAAAGTCAAAAAAATAGAAGACAATACTGCGGCTGAGGTTGAAATTTTAATTCATCTTCCTCCCGGAGTTTCGCCCGATAAAACCATTGATGCCTTGTATGCGTTCACGGCTTGTGAAACATCTATCGCGCCGCTTGGATGTGTAATTGTAGACAACAATCCGATTTTTATGGGGGTTTCAGAAATGTTGCGTATTTCTACCGAACGAACGAAGAACTTACTGAAGCGCGAGTTGGAAATCCAATTGGACGAACTCGAAAACAAATGGCATTTATCAACTTTAGAGAAGATTTTTATTCGCGAGGAAATGTACATCGACTTTAAGTTGTATTCGGATCGTGAATCTTTGTACCGCTATTTATATACCCGTTTTGAGCCGTTTAAAAAAGACTTTGTTCGAGACATTCATGATGAAGATTTGCAAAAGCTGACACAAATTCCGATGATTCGAATTACTCGTTTTGATTCAGATAAAGCCGATGAAGCCATTGCAAAACTGGAAGCTGAAATGGAGCAAGTCAAACATGATTTGGACCATCTTACGGACTATGCAATTGCATTTTTTCAAACGATTAAAGACAAGTATGGAAAAGGGCGAGAGCGACAAACGGAAATACGAAACTTTGATACTATTGAAGCAACTAAGGTTGTTTTGCGTAACACCAAATTGTATGTAAATCGTGAAGAAGGATTCATTGGAACCAGTTTGAAACGCGATGAGTATGTAGTCGATTGCTCGGATATTGATGATGTGATTGTTTTCTTGCGCGATGGAAAAATGATGATTGCCAAAGTCGATGATAAAAAGTTTATCGGTAAAGACATTATCCATGTTGCAGTTTTTGATAAAAACGACAAGCGCACCATCTACAATATGATTTATCGCGATGGGAAAAACGGTGCTTCGTTTATCAAACGCTTTAATGTGAGTGGAGTAACCCGCGATAAGTTTTATGATCTGACCCAAGAAAAGCCGGGTAGTATGGTGCTTTATTTTTCTGCAAATCCCAATGGTGAAGCAGAATCAGTGACTATATTGTTACGCCAAGTGGGGAGTGTGAAAAAATTGAAATGGGATGTTGACTTTGCCGAAATTATGATTAAAGGTAGGGCATCGCGAGGCAATACCGTGAGTAAGTACCCAATTAAGAAAATTGAACTCAAAGAAAAAGGAATTTCAACACTTCGACCACGCAAAGTTTGGTTTGACGATACGGTTCAGCGTTTGAATGTTGATGGTAGGGGCGAACTATTGGGCGAATTTAAACCAAACGATCGTTTGCTGCTTATCAATCAAAGTGGAAAATTAAAAACGATAATCCCTGAGTTATCTACCCACTTTGACGAAGATATGATTGTATTGGAAAAATGGAATCCAAACAAGCCGATTTCATGTATTTATTTTGACGGCGAAAAAGAACGTTATTTTGTGAAACGTTTCTTAGTTGAAAACGAAAACAAAGAAGAAATTTTTATTTCTGAACATGAAAAATCCCAATTGGAAATTGTATCCACCGATTGGCGTCCCGTGGCAGAAGTAATTTTTGCTAAGGTGAAGGGTGTACAAAAGGAAAATCAAGTGGTCGATTTAGAGCAGTTTATTGCAGTAAAAGGTATTAAAGCTCTTGGAAATCAACTAACCGCTGAAAAATTGAAACAAGTAAATTTACTTGATCCCTTGCCTTTTGAAGAACCAGTAGAGGTTGCGGAGCCTATACCTACTGTGCAAGTTGAATCGGACTTTAATTCAGATATTCCAACTGCATTGGATGATGACGGACAAATCACCTTGGCTTTAGAATAAATAAAAACCTGCTTATTTAAAGCAGGTTTTTTTTCAATGCGTTTAAAGTTGAAACTATTAAGCGTTCAAAACAAAGTTAAAAGTCCACGATTTATTTAGACGAAGCGTCTGTATCGCCCTGAATTGTATTGTTGTGTAATTTAACAGGTTTACTTGATTTTTTCATTTTCATGTTTAAGAATTCAACAAACAAAGAAAAGAAAATCGAAAAGTACAAATACCCTTTAGGAATACTATGGACTTCGTTGTTGCCAAAAAATCGGAACGAAGCTAAATGAGATCCTTCAGCCAAGAGCATAACGCCAATCAAGATTAAGAAAGATAGTCCTAAGATTTGAATAGTAGGATGTTTGTTTACAAAAACAGAAACCGGATTAGCAAAAATCATCATAATTACAATCGAAATAACTACCGATAAAATCATAATAATAAGTGCTGCTTCTCCAAATCCTTTTGGAGCCGGTTCGCTACTAATTAAACCTACTGCCGTTAAAATACTATCAAATGAAAATACGATATTAAGTAATGCGATTTGAATAATGGCATTTGACAGCGAATTGGAAGCTTTTCCATTTTCACCATCCTCGGCACCTTCCAATTTATGGTGAATTTCGCTTACCGATTTATATAATAGGAATAACCCACCAACAATAATAATGATACTCTGTCCCGTAATATGTCCCGACAAAAAGCCCCAGTCAAAGTCGTAAATACTTTCTTTTAGACTCATTACCCATGTGATGCCAAACAATAAAAGGATACGAAACAACATGGCTAAAAGGAGGCCAATTCGACGCGCTTTCGGTTGATCTGCAGGCTTGAGTTTTCCAGAAACGATCGAGAGAAAAACAATATTGTCAATCCCAAGAATTATTTCCAAAAAAGTTAAGGTTAATAGCGCAATTATCGCGTCGGTCGTAAATAAAACTTCCATGATTAATGTTATGTTTTTTATATAGGTTAGACGGAAGTTAGTCCAATTTTGTTACAGTTCCCGTTTGTTTATTTATATCTCCTACAAAGGAATATTCCATAATATACTGATTACCCATAGTTTCTACGATACGCATGCTTATGGCTTTTTTCTCGTTGCGGTTTCGTGGATTTTTTTTTTGAATAATAAGTTCGCAATCGTTGACCCAACGTACATTAGCGGTGTCGGTTCGACCGTGGTAGGTTTCAATCTGTTCGTTTTTGGTGCGAACGAAACGGGTTGTGTCGGCTTTACCATTAATGATTTGAACAAATTCAAACGAACCGGTCGTAAAATCAGTGCAATTGCATTCAGGCATTTTTTGGCACGAGTAGGTCAAAAAAAGAAGTAATGCTGCTAAAATTGTTTTTTTCATAGTTTTTTGAAGCTTATCCTGCTTTCCGCTGTATCCCTTCACCTTGTTACGGGGATGCCGCTTCAATTAGGCTAGATATTTCGATTGTTAAATCAAATTAAAATATTATTTAGGATTGCCATCAAATAGCGCTTTCATAATGGTTTGTAACCCTTTAAGAGCTAAAAATACGGCAGTAATACAAAATAGGCAACCGATTACCAATACTAAATAATGCCAATGGGTGTGTTTATTCATAAAAGCATTATACATCACAATGGGTCCAATAAACATCAAGGGTAACGACCCGAAGAGATATTTAATGCCTTTAGCTAAAGTTTCTTTGTCTGTACTCATTTTGAAAAGTAAGTGGTCCCGGAATTGCGGGAGAGATTAGTGACTAGTGACTAGTGACTAGTCACTAGTGATTAGTTATTAGTGATTAGTTGTAAGTCATTAGTCGTAAGTCGTAAGTCATAAGTCATAAGTCATAAGTCGTTAGTGATTAGTCATTAGTCATTAGTCGTAAGTCATTAGTAATTTGTCGTTTGGAGTCTTGATTATTTTTACGCCATAATTTATAATTCAAAATTTCTATCTTACATCTTCTATTTTCTATCTTCTAATTCATAATTAACTAAATAATAGGAGAGGAGTCTTGTCTGTTTTCACGCTATCATTTATAATTCAAAATTCAAAATTTCTATCTTCCATCTTCTATTTTCTATTTTCCATTTCATAATTCACTAAATAATAGCTGAGGAGTCTTGATTATTTTTACGCTATCATTTATAATTCAAAATTTCTATCTTCCATCTTCTATTTTCTATTTTCCATTTCATAATTCACTAAATAATAGCTGAGGATTCTTTTTCATTTTCACGCTATCATTTATAATTCAAAATTCAAAATTTCTATCTTCCATTTTCTATCTTCTATTTTCCATCTTCTAATTCAAAATTTATAATTTAAACCCTTCCACTGCTTTGCGCACACTGCCATGCGTTAAAAGCAATTGATTGGCGGTTTCATAATCTACGCCGGTGGCATCCATAATCATACGAGTGCCGCGGTCTACTAATTTGGCATTACTTAATTGCATATCGACCATTTTATTTCCTTTAACACGACCCAATTGAATCATGGCGGTTGTGGAAAGCATATTTAATACTAATTTTTGTGCGGTACCTGCTTTCATCCGACTGCTACCGGTCACAAATTCGGGACCGACGACTACGACTACAGGATATTGTGCAACAAGAGCGAGCGGACTCCCCGCATTACAAGTAATGCAGCCGGTTAGTATTCCTTTGGAGTTACACGCTTCCAATCCCGAGATTACATACGGTGTTGTTCCTGAAGCTGCAATGCCAACCACTACATCATCAGGGCCAATTCCTTCGGCTTCCAGATCCAGCCAGCATTGGGTTGTACTGTCTTCGGCGTTTTCAACTGCCCGTCGTATGGCTTGATCGCCACCAGCGATGATACCATTGACTAGCTCGTGGGGAACACCAAAGGTTGGTGGACATTCCGATGCATCAACAATTCCCAAACGACCTGAGGTTCCAGCTCCAATATAAAACAAACGACCACCTATTTTCAGCTTTTCTACAATTTTAAGCGCTAAGGCCTCAATTTGGGATAGTGCTTTTTCAACTGCTAAGGGGACCGTTTTATCTTCGGTATTGATATACGTAAGCAAATCGTGAACACTCATTTGTTCCAAATGTTCGTAATTTGACGACTGCTCTGTAGTTTTAATAAAGTGCATGGTTATTTACAGGTATGGAAGGTGATGATTTTTTGAACATCATAGACGTTAACCGATTTGTTGAATTGTTTAACAATACTAGGGTTTGCTTCGCTAGATACCCAAACCTTCAATTCGGCATCCAGATCAAAAGTACCGGCACTCTCAATGCTAAATCGAGTGATGCTTTTGTATGGAATGGAGGTGTAAGCCACTTTACTTCCTGTAATCCCTTGTTTTTCAACAAGAATAATCCGTTTGTTTGAGAAAATGAATGTATCGCGAATAAGCTTGAATCCAATTTCTATCGCTTCCCCCTCAACCATTAATTTTCCGTATTCTTGTTGTAAGCTTTCTAAACTAGCCGTACCTGCGTTGCCCATTAAGGCTGAAAAAAGTCCCATATTGTGGATTTATTTTAATAAGTATAAATGTACAAAATATGCCTTGAAATTCAAGTCTAAAAAAAGGAATTTATTGATCAAATAAGACTTAGTTTTTACAAAAAAAGTGCCAATACAACCCCTAAGATAATTACCGATATTTTGGCAATGGAAAATTTATGTCCTTCGCTACTTTCAAAAATAATTGTAGAAGAAATGTGCAATAAAACACCGATTACTATGGCGGTGATTTCGTTATAACAGCTACTCAATGCTGGAATGGTATCGGCCAAAAAAGTTCCAAGCGGAGTCATTAATGCAAATCCAATCATAAAAATAGCCAAGGTGTTTTTGGAAAGTCCCGCTTTTGTAAAAAAGAGGGTTAATATTATTGCTATTGGAAAATGATGTACCGCAATCCCCAGCGCCAAATCATGATGATGACCAATTGGGAATCCTTCCAATAAAGCGTGCAGACACAAGCTTATAAACAACGACCACGGCATTTTTGTAAGGTGTCCATGGCCATGCACATGACCGTGTTCGGCACCTTGAGAAAAAAACTCCAAAACAATTTGAAAAATAATTCCCAATAGAATAAAAATGCCAATGTGTTTTACAACCGTATGTTCATAAACTTCGGGTAATAAATTAAGTATCGTTAATGAAAGTAGAAATGAACCACTAAAAGCCAATAATAGTTTCAACTGCTTCTTCTCTTTGGCTTGCAACCAAAGCGCTGCTCCAAAACCAAGTAACACTGAAAGTAAGGGAAGAAGGTAATTCATTTTTAGTATTCTATTCTCTATATTCTATTCTCTATATTCTATTCACTATATTCTATTCACTATTCACTATTCACTATTCACTATTCACTATTCACTATTCACTAATCACTAATCACTATTCACTAATCACTAATCACTATATTCTATTCTCTCCACACTAACCCCGGGCATTCACTAACCAATCCTACTTAAAAATCAAAATCAATCGTTCGCTGGTTTTTTTATAAAATTTCTTCAGTTTATAATCGCCAAAGATATCCAATAAATAAATACCGGCGCGATCCATCATTTCCTGAAAGTCTTCTAAACGCAAGGCTCTTACTTTTTCGTAATAACAAAAATCTTCTCCTTGGTCATGAAACCGAATCTCTTTGATGATGTATTTTTCGTCGGTGAAGCGTTTAATGTGAAAGGTAATTCCATCAACGGTTTTTTCTTCTTCTGGAACTAAATCGGCAATTACTTGCTCCACGTTCATAAAATCAATCACGCCAAATCCATAGGTGCTTAAGCTATTGTGAATAGCCGCTAAGGTTTTAAAATTGTCTTCATCTTCGTCAAAATAGCCAAAGCTGGTAAATAAATTGAATACAGCATCAAACTTTGCTTCAAAAGGAATGCGCATATCGTGAACTTGAAAACGCAACTGTTTGTTTTCATTTTTTGAAGCCTCGGCAATACTATTTGCAGATAAATCAGCGCCCGTCACATCATAGCCTAACTGACTCAAATAAATAGAGTGGCGGCCCCGACCACAAGCCAAATCCAATACTTTTGCCTTTTCGGGTAGATTCAAATACTGAGTTAAATTATCCATGAACAATTGTGCTTCACGGTAATTTCGTTCTTTGTATAAAATGTGGTAATAGGGCGTATCAAACCATGAAGTATACCATTGGTCGTCAGCAGTTGGTTGCGT
>Ga0315905_10001274_pt1 | contig 27010 bp, 30 predicted proteins | sample LakEriMetagenome_5_FD_203522 | JGI IMG/M metagenome (GOLD analysis project Ga0315905, IMG submission 203522) | Freshwater fungal communities from buoy surface, Lake Erie, Ohio, United States - Buoy 4 MA121 | ecosystem: Environmental > Aquatic > Freshwater > Lake | place: USA: Lake Erie, Ohio...
AACGCGTGCAGAAGGAGTACAATGACGACAGAAACCAAACGGTTTGTGCTCATCCCATCTTGATCAGCATATGCCATGCGGAAAAAACTCTCCTACCTTCAAAACAAAACAGTACATTATGGACACACGCTTTTGACATGCCCCTGATGCACCCCTGCGATATCGAATTCTGTCTTTTTTTTTGCTCGATTCAACGACGCATTAGCCAACCCTTTCGGGCCTAGCAATCCGGATTCTGCGATTAAGTCGCAATTCATGGATGGGTAGGCATTATCCTGCAATATGATAGAGGCTTAAACGAGGCCTACAGACAGGCAAAGAAAGGGATGATGAATGCGATTCGTTACTGCAAAAACGGGTTTGTGCTTGATTTTATTAGGACTCAGCGCGTCGACATCGGCGCAAGCACCCGTTGATCTGCCGCCTTCCTTTGTAATCGAGGCTGATAAAGCGAGTTATGCAGATATTGCCGATTTGGTGGTGATAGCGCCGCTAATTGTCGATGTGACCGTGCGCAATGTCCAAAAATTGTCCGCTGAACAATCGGTAGGTATTCCGACTTCGCTCGAACGTGTGCTGGTTGAAGCCGATGTCATGGCGCTGATTCGCGGCGAAGGTGGCATCACGCCGCGCATCCGCTTCCTGCTTGATGTGCCCAAAAATGCAAAAGGGAAAATTCCCAAACTCCAAAAACAGCGCATGTATTTGTTTGGCAGACAAGTGACCGGTCGCCCCGGCGAAGTCCAGCTAGCACGACCAAATGCGCTGGCCCTTTACAGCCCAACGAACGACACGCTCGTGCGCACCATTACGAAAGAGGCGGTCCAAGCAAACGCACCGCGACGCATCACCAGCGTAAGTGGCGCTTTTCACAGCGCCGGCACCGTTTTGGGAGAAGGCGAAACGCAGATTTTCTTGAAAACAGATAATGATCAGCCGCTATCGCTCACCATATTGAGCCGCCCAGGCCAGCAAAAGCAATGGGCCGTCTCAACCGCCGAAATCATTGACGCATCGGCAACCGCCCCGCAGCGCTTTACTTTATTGTGGTATCGCCTCGCTTGCGATCTTCCCCGCTCTTTGCCTTCTGACCGCGTCGAAGGCGCATCAAATGGGGATACTATCCGTGCGCAGGCCGACTACAAGTTTGTCATCGAATCGCTGGGACCTTGCGGGCGCAAGCGTTAAAGAAAGTCTCAAATGCGTGCAGGGCAAAAGAGCATACCCATTGCGACATCATTGCGACAGCGGCCTTTGGACCATTAGCGCGAGGCGCCCGGCACCCACAATATGTCCCCGCCACGTGTTGCGTTAATCAAACGGCACAAAGTGAACAGATAGTCCGACAGCCGATTCATATAATGCAAGGCTTGTGGGTTGATTGCCACATCAAGCGATGCAGCCACAAGTGCGCGCTCGGCCCGACGCGAGATCGCCCGCGCCATGTGCATTTGTGCTGCGGGCAAGCTGCCGCCGGGCAGAATGAAACTGGTCAACGTCGGAAGCTGAGCATTCGCATTATCAATCGCCGCCTCAAGCCATTCAACCTGTGATGCGACGATCCGCAATTCCATCGCCGAAGGTTCAAAGCTTTCCCCCGGCGTGGCAACATCTGCGCCTAAGTCAAACAGGTCGTTTTGGATCCGACGCAGTTCTCGCACCAATAACGTTTCGCCTTCCTCTGCGACCAAGGACTGGATCGCAACGCCCAAGGCAGAATTGGTTTCGTCAATTTCGCCAATCGCGTGCAATCGGGAAGCCGTTTTGGAGACACGTGAACCGTCAACCAAGCCTGTCGTGCCGTCGTCGCCCGTCCGTGTATAAATTTTGTTGAGCTTAACCACGATAGCTAAGCTTATTGCGATCCGGCAACGACCACCAATATGGCCAGGAGCGCAATTGTGATCGCCTGCCATTTTACACGGGCAAACATCATCTTATTCTGCACCGCCAACGATTTTGGCAGGCCAGCCTCATCCACGTCAGCCGGACGCAAATTGGCAAATGCATGCAACCCGCGGATTAACGCGAAAGCAACCGCACCAGCGGCACCAATGATTAGGAGAACCAACAATATAGTCATCGGGAGAGTCCTTATGCAGGGCCAATACCCCGTAGCCCCTATCTAGGCATCAGTTAGGGAAATTCCAAGTGGAAGCGTTCCGTGACGCAAATTATAAATCAGTGCGGTTCCGCTCTCACCCGCCAAGCGGCGGGCTGATAAAGCGGGTGAGGATTTGCTCTTAGCCAACTTTTCGCCCGCGCTGTCTAACAAGAGTGGATGATGCCAATAGGCTGGCTCCGGTAAGTCGAGCAGCGCCTGCAGCAACCGATGAATGGCTGTATAGGCGAACAGGTCTTTGCCGCGCACGACATGGGTGATGCCATCCGCGGCATCATCAACGGTCGCCGCAAGATGATAGGATGCAGGCGCGTCCTTGCGCCAGAGCACGACGTCACCAAAGGCCATTGGGTCTGCAAACTGCTGCCCTGCCGCCAAATCCGTCCACATGAGTGGGCCTGCTAGTTTCAAGGCCTTTTGCATGTCGAGGCGCCAGCTATAGGGGCCATCTCCCGCAAAAGCCCGCTTTCGGCAAGTGCCCGGATAATGCGGGCCGTCGGGTCCATGCGGCACAGGTTTCTGCTTCAACGACTCCGCGATATCGCCTCTGGTGCAACCGCAGCGATATAGCAGGCCAGCTGAATTCAGCCGGTCAAGCGCAGCTACATAACAGGCGGTATGTTGCGATTGAAACTGCACGTCACCGTCATGCATAAGCCCAAGCCATTGCATATCGGCAATGATCGTTTGGACATGCTCGGGTCGGCTGCGCGTTCCGTCAATATCCTCGATCCGAAGGCGAAACTGACCACCAAATGCGCGCGCAAATTCATGGGCGCAAAGCGCCGAGAAGGCGTGCCCCAAATGCAACTGCCCGTTGGGACTCGGGGCAAATCTGGTGACCACCTTGCCCTTAGGTTCCACGAGCTCACCCAAGTAGGAAAAAATGAGTTCTAAGGCCGTCAAAAATTATCCCCAACTATACCACATTCGGTGGCTTTACCCTATTGACGTCACAATATGTGTAAATAGGTTGGCCACTGTCAGATTGCTGTAATGCTAATAAGCTTAAAGCATGTATGACAAAAGGGGAGTAGGGTTCGACTGATGTTGCATACCGGAACTTTCGAAGCAGCTGGGCGTGCAAGGCACCCAGAAAATTGCCCCGCGCTGGTGCTGAACGCGGATTATACGCCATTAAGCTATTATCCGCTGAGCCTTTGGCCGTGGCAAACCGCAATCAAGGCGGTTTTTCTTGATAAGGTCGACATTGTTTCCAACTATGACCGGCATGTGCATAGTCCAAATTTGGACATGAAGATTCCGTCGGTCATTGCACTGCGCCAATATGTGAAGCCTTCAGAATATCCCGCCTTCACGCGTTTCAACTTGTTCCTGCGCGACAAGTTCGAATGCCAATATTGCGGGTCGGGCGACAATCTGACCTTCGACCACATCGTCCCGCGTCGCTTGGGCGGCATTACCAGTTGGGAGAATGTCACCACCGCTTGTTTGCACTGCAACTTGAAAAAGGGTGGTCGCACGCCAAAGCAGGCACATATGCAACTGAATATGGCCGCGATCCGGCCGACAAGCTGGCAATTGCAAGACAGAGGTCGCGCATTTCCGCCGAACCATCTACATGAAACCTGGCACGACTGGTTGTACTGGGATATTGAGCTAGAGGGCTAAATCCTTATTTCGTCACCGTCAAAGCTGGCACTGCCCTAGCTGCATCCTCTGGCGTAATACCAGGCGGCGGCGCGGCGGCGATCCGTTCTTCGCCGCGCATGACACGGCCTGCGCGTTTGATCGCGCCGCGTAACCTTGGGTAAATGCCGCAGCGGCACAGATTGGTGATGGCGGCGTCAATTTCAGCATCGGTGGGATTGTTGTTTTTCTTCAGCAACACCGACGCCGCCATGATAACGCCTGAGATACAAAATCCACACTGCGGGACATTGTTGGCAACAAACGCCTGTTGCAACGGATGGCTTCGGTCACGACTAAGCCCCTCAATCGTTGTAACAAAACGACCTTCCGCCTCGGCGATGGTCACAAGACAGGAGCGGATAGCCTCACCGTCAATTTCGACAATGCATGCACCGCAATCGCCAATGCCACAGCCATATTTGGTCCCCGTCAAGTTGGACGCATCGCGCAACGCCCACAATAGGGGCGTTTGCGGGTCCATTTTATACTGGACTGGTCGGTCGTTGAGAGTGAATTTGGTCATCGCGCCATTCTTAATGCGGTCGGGCTAGGCAGCAATTAATCCCGCCAGCTTTTATCGATCTGGTCGACCTTACGCACCATTGCATCAAATTCCACCCGGCCCGATCCGCCGGGAGGCGATGCCATATATAAATCACGCTGATGCACGGCGATAACTTCGGGCGATACCGTAATCGGCTTACCCATTTGCAGCGTGGCCATCTGATGTTCGCACGCACGCTGGAGCGCCCAATATTTGATAAAGGCATCCGGGAGCGTCTTGCCCATAACGACGGGTCCATGGTTGCGCAGCATCAATATCCTTTTGTCACCGAGATGCTCGACCAGCCGCGCGCCCTCATCCTCGCGCACGGTGACACCTTCAAAGTCATGATAGGCCAATTGCCCCATGAAGTTGCAAGCGTAGAAGTTGACAGGTTGCAAGCCGCCTTCAAGGCTGCATACCGCCACGGTTGCCGTGGTATGCGTGTGGATAATCGCATGCGCATCGGGCAAGGTGCGATGGAACAGGCTGTGTTGGACAAAGCCTGCTTTATTCACATGCCACGGGTTATCGGCGTCGATCTTATTGCCATCAATATCGATTTTGATCAGGCTTGACGCGGTGACTTCGCCAAAATGCATGCCATAAGGGTTGATCAAAAACGCTCCCTCCTCGTCCGGCACTTTGACCGTGATATGGTTGAAAACAAGCTCATCCCAACCAAACATCGAAAATATCCGGTAACAGGCTGCAAGCTCTTGCCGCGCTGCCCATTCCGCCTCGCTATACTTGCTGTTCGATTTCAATTGGGTGGCCATTTGCTCTCTCCTGCGTCTCAGTTGCGTTGCATTATGAAACGAACGGGACACAAGGGCAAGTATTAGGCTATAGGGCGAATGATGATATTTCCCCGATAACCAGGTCATCATACAGCAGCCCAACCCAGAAAAAGCGCCATTTCCGCTTGATATTTGGAGGCGACATGGGTAGGGGCCTCATCAACACGCCGCCTATGGACGCGGCGTTTTTCGTTTTTAACCTTTCAAAATGGCCGTTTTAAGCCATTTTGCCGATTCGATGCGGAGTTGAGTTTTTTATGCAAATCATGGTTCGCGACAATAATGTTGATCAAGCCCTACGCGCGCTGAAAAAGAAGCTGCAGCGTGAGGGCGTTTATCGCGAAATGAAGCTCCGTCGTCATTTTGAAAAGCCATCGGAAAAGCGCGCGCGTGAAAAGGCTGCCGCGGTCCGTCGCGCACGCAAAATGGAGCGTAAGCAACAGGAGCGTGACGGCGCGAAGTAAGCGTCTGCACTCTACAACAAGGAAAGCGCCCTTCATTGGCGCTTTTTTTGTGTCTAGAATCCGCGCTGCATTCTGCTAGTCAGCGCTCAACACAGCCAATAGGAAATTTCTATGTCCGTCACTGCCGTTCCCATTCAGCCGCTTAAAAAAGGCTCGCTCACCAAATATTGGGCTGCGATCGCGTTGGTTCTCGCAGTGGGTGGCGGCCTTGCTTACTGGGGCACCAACGATGTGCGGCAGGAATTTGGTGATGTTGTGACGACAGCATCCGGTCTGCGCTACAAAATCATCGAAGCTGGCGAAGGCCCTAACCCTACCGACAATGACGTTGTCCTCGTAAGCTATAAGGGCATGTTGAAGGACGGCACCGTTTTTGACCAAAATCCGCAAGCTGGTTTTCCTGTTACTGGCGTCGTCCCCGGCTTTTCCGAAGGCCTGAAGATCATGCAGCGGGGCGGCAAGTACCGCCTTTGGATTCCCGCTGATCTTGGCTATGGCCCAGAGGATCAACGTAACCCGCAAACCGGAGAAGTTGCCATACCCGGCGGAAGCGAACTGACTTTCGATGTCGAGCTGCTTGAATTCAAGTCGCGCGCCGAAATTGAAGCCATGCAAAAGCAAATGCAGGAAATGCAGCAGCAACAAGGCGACGCAGGCGGTCAGGCTGGCGGGACGCCACAAGGCTTACCACCCGAAATTCAAGCGCAAATCGACGCCCAAATGCGCGGTCAATAAGGCCAGATTCGGGCAATATTGATTTTTCTAGTTTCAAGATTTTGTGGCACCCATTCGGTAGTCACTTGTTTCTACATGATAAAATCAGTTATGATGAGAGACGCACAAACAATGGCTACCACAATGCCAGCATATAAATGAGGCATTGTAAGGCACAGGCTGCATGCATTGATTAATTGACCAATGGTCACCACCTAGACAGCAATGCTTGGACCAAAAGGAACTAGGCAGGAAGCATCAAGAGGAGCCGTAGTTGAGCATTACCAATATAGTGGCAATGGCGATGCTCTCCGGATCACTGCAGTGCCCGCCCATCAACGAAACGCCGAGCGCACTTCAAGCTGCGAATGCAGCTGCACCCGTTACACTTCAGATTCCAGTATCGGTGGAGACCTCCGATAAAGTCGGCTCCATCAGTGCGCCTGTTGCCAGTGTAGACGTAAAAGCATTGCCGATATCCTCCGCGACGACGGCGGCACAGGGCATGGCGCCGACCGTTATGGCCGCGCCCGATGGCGGGACTATTGCCGAAGACCCATTCCGTTCGAACATAGCTTTGAATGCCAATCCGTCTACCCCCCTTGCAACAGACAGAAATATCATCGTCGTTACCGCAAGAACTGGGCCACCGCCGGGCGATCCTGTTGAAGCTGTCAATGAAATGTCATTCGTCGCGGTCCAAGCCGTTGATGAGGCAATCGTCGCGCCTATTGCGCAAGGATATGAAGCGGCGGTACCCAATCCCTTCCGCGACGGAATTCATAATAGCATCAACAACCTTGATGAACCTATCGTCTTTGTGAATTTCCTGCTGCAGTTTAAAATCGGTAAAGCCTTGGAAACGGCTGGTCGTTTTGCCATCAACTCGACGGTGGGTGTCGCCGGACTTTTGGATGTCGCGAAAAAGAAGCCTTTCAATTTACCGCGCCGTTCGAATGGTTTGGCGGATACTTTGGGCTTTTATGGTGTTGGGCCGGGACCGTATCTTTTTCTGCCTATAATAGGATCGACCAGCATTCGCGACGTGCTTGGACGGGTCGTTGACCTATCGCTGGTACCAGCCACAGTTGGGAAGCCCTTTACCGATCCAATCGTATCCGCATCGAAAGGCATTCTTTCGTCCATCGACGACCGGGTCAGGAATGATGAAATCCTGATGCGAATCCAGCAAAGCGGGAACCCCTATGCCGCGATGCGCGAATATTATCTTAAGAAGCGGCAGGCAGAAATTGATGTGTTGCGGAACAAAAGATGCAATGCCGATATCAATCTTGCAGATCTGGAGTTTATGGATTCTTTGCCGGCAGAACCGTCAGTCAAATCAGCCGCACCACCAAAACCATAAACCTCGCAACTGTCCTATCCGTTTAGAAGACTTTCATCCTTTATGCGCTTTTGCCAATAAGCCGGCGCTAGTTGGTGGACATTGTTGCCTTCACTATCGACGGCAACGGTTACGGGGAAGTCTTGCACTTCAAACTCGTAAATCGCCTCCATGCCTAAATCTGCAAAGCCGACGACTCTACTGCCCTTAATGGCGCGGGCGACGAGATAAGCCGCACCGCCAACGGCCATGAGATAGGCGCTCTTATGTTTGGCGATAGCTTGCGTTGCAGCCGGGCCGCGTTCGGCCTTGCCAACGCAAGCGAGTAGGCCCTGCTCAAGCATCATATCCATAAATTTGTCCATGCGGGTCGCAGTAGTTGGCCCTGCTGGTCCTACAATCTCTTCGCCAACAGGATCGACAGGCCCAACATAATAAATCATGCGGCCCTTGAAGCTGACCGGAAGTTCTTCACCTTTGGCCAGCATATCGGCGATGCGTTTATGGGCGGCGTCGCGACCAGTCAGCATCTTACCGTTGAGCAGCAAGCGGTCGCCCTGTTTCCAACCTGCCACAATCTCAGGCGTCAACGTATCAAGATTGACGCGGATGGCCGCTGCGTCGGGTTTCCAATCTACCTTCGGCCATTCGTCCAACTTTGGCGCCTCAAGATAGGCCGGGCCAGTGCCATCCAGCGTGAAATGCGCATGGCGCGTGGCAGCGCAATTTGGGATCATGGCAACGGGCTTACCTGCCGCATGGCATGGCGCATCCATGATCTTCACATCTAGGATAGTGGAAAGTCCGCCAAGCCCTTGCGCGCCAATGCCCAACGCATTGACCTTGTCAAAAATCTCAATGCGCAGGGCTTCAATGTCGTTTTGCGGCCCGCGCGCCTTCAATGGCCCCATGTCGATGGGCTCCATCAGAGCTTGTTTGGCCAACAACATGCAATGCTCCGCCGTGCCGCCAATGCCGATACCCAACATGCCGGGCGGGCACCAACCAGCGCCCATTTGTGGCAGCATCTCCACGACCCAATCCACGATATTGTCTGACGGGTTCATCATTTTGAACTTCGACTTATTCTCGCTGCCACCACCCTTGGCAGCAACGTCGACTGACACTTTGGAACCGGGGACAAGGTCGACATGCAGGACGCACGGCGTATTGTCCTTAGTATTGCGCCGCGTGAAGGCTGGGTCTGCAAGCAACGAAGCACGCAGTTTGTTCTCAGGGTGTAAATAGGCGCGGCGGACACCTTCATCGATGACGTCTTGTAAGGATGCAGAGGTATTCTCCAAACGGCAATCCATACCCCATTTGACGAAGACGTTAACGATACCAGTATCTTGGCAAATCGGCCGATGCCCCTCTGCGCACATGCGGCTGTTGGTCAGGATCTGCGCGATGGCGTCCTTGGCGGCCGGTGATTGCTCCGCCGCATAAGCGTCACCCAAGGCACGGATATAATCCATCGGGTGGAAGTAGCTGATATATTGCAACGCGTCGGCCACGCTCTCTATCAAGTCGGCATTGCGGATGATTACAGTCATGTCGGCCCTTATGCTTTAAGTATGCCACGCCCAATAACGCTCTAGACAGCCTATTCAAGCGTCATTGCAAATCCTAGTTTGCAAGCACGGCCAAAACGCCGAATACGCGCCCTCAACCGATAGATTCATTTTGGCATAAAAAAATATGCCTTGCGCCATTTTACATCTTGCGCGCTGAATTTCACTTAGCAGGTCCGCGCGTCGCTCGTGCTGACCACCTTCCGAGGTGCGACGAATGGAATCACATTAGCGACGAATGGAGGACAAGATTTTGTAATTACCCTCTTGCGTCTGAAAATGAATACGGCACAATAGGTAGCGGTTGGCCACAGGGGGCGTTACCACAAATTGTGCTTTAAGCTTCAGTTGGCAAATATGTCGGCGGGAGCATGTTTCCCGTCGATAAGCTGGGGACAAGTCAAAATACTCCCCCTGATAAGGCCAAAAAATGCTAGCAGGGAGTTTCGTGCCCTGAGTCGAACAATATGGGAACACTCTGTTCCCGCCAAAAATACAGCTGGTCGCTGGATGTCGGAAAACCGGCAACCAGTTTCGGGGCGCCGCAATGAATGGAGCTACAAGTTAAAATGGATTTCAGGGATACAGGCCAAGGGGCGGACGACATGACCGCAGGAATGATGACAGATATGCTTGAAAAAGTAGCTGAAGCGGCAAAGGCGGAGATCCTGGACGCCAAAACACCTGCGTCAAGCAAGTCTGTCGACGCGCGTCGTTTCAACGTCGTCACCGATTCCGCGCGCGATGCCTTGTTGACCGAATTCGGCAAGGATACGTTGCAAGACCGTTATTTGCTCCCCGATGAGAGCTTTCAGGACCTATTTGCGCGTGTTGCGTCGGCTTATGCCGATGATGAGGCACATGCCCAACGTCTTTATGATTATATTTCGCGTCTATGGTTCATGCCGGCGACTCCTGTATTGTCCAATGGCGGCACGGGCCGAGGCCTCCCCATTAGCTGCTATTTGAACAGCGTCGACGACAGCCTTGAAGGCATCGTCAACACGTGGAACGAAAATGTCTGGCTCGCGTCACGTGGCGGCGGCATTGGTACGTATTGGGGTTCGGTACGTGGCATCGGTGAGCCTGTTGGCCTCAACGGCAAGACCAGCGGCATCATTCCATTTGTCCGCGTCATGGACAGCCTGACACTTGCGATTTCGCAAGGCTCGCTGCGTCGCGGATCGGCGGCTTGCTATCTGGACGTCAGCCACCCCGAAATCGAAGAATTCCTCGAAATCCGCAAACCATCGGGCGATTTCAACCGTAAGGCGTTGAACCTGCACCATGGCGTATTGCTGTCCGACGAGTTTATGGAGGCCGTCCGCGCTGGCGAAGAATTCAACCTGCGCAGCCCCAAGACAGGCGAAGTGCGCAGCACAGTTGATGCACGCTCCTTGTTCCAAAAGCTGGTGGAAACCCGCCTTGCAACAGGTGAGCCGTACATCATCTTCAGCGACACCGTGAACAATGCGATGCCAAAGCATCACCGCGATCTGGGTCTGAAGGTTTCGACATCGAATCTGTGTTCGGAAATCACTTTGCCAACGGGTCGTGATCATTTGGGCAATGACCGGACGGCCGTATGCTGCTTGTCGTCGCTGAACCTGGAAAAATGGGACGAATGGAACGGCGACAAGGTCTTCATCGAAGACGTGATGCGCATGCTCGACAATGTGCTGCAGGACTTCATCGATCGTGCGCCGCCAGAAATGGCGCGTGCGAAATATTCGGCGAGCCGTGAACGGTCGATCGGCCTTGGCGTTATGGGCTATCACAGCTTCCTGCAGTCGCGCGGCGTCGGCTTTGAAAGCGCGCTTGCCAAATCGTGGAATATGAAGTTCTTCAAACATATCCGCGCCCAAGTGGATGAGGCATCGATGATGCTCGCCAATGAACGGGGCGCCTGCCCTGATGCTGAGGAAATGGGCGTAATGGAGCGCTTTTCCTGCAAGATGGCGATTGCCCCGACCGCGTCGATTTCGATCATCTGCGGCGGCACGAGCGCGTGCATTGAGCCGATTCCGGCCAATATCTACACGCACAAAACCTTGTCGGGCAGCTTCATCGTTAAGAACCCTTATCTCGAGAAATTGTTGCAGGAAAAGTCGAAGGATTCGACCAATGTCTGGAACAGCATTTTGGAAAAGGGCGGCTCGGTCCAGCATCTCGATTTCCTGACGCAAGAGGAAAAGGACACGTTCAAAACCAGCTTCGAAATCGACCAGCGTTGGTTGATCGAACTGGCCGCGGACCGCACGCCTTATATCGACCAAGCAACGTCGCTGAACCTCTATATTCCTGCTGATGTGGAAAAATGGGACCTTCTCATGCTCCACTTCCGCGCATGGGAATTGGGCGTGAAGTCGCTATATTATCTGCGTTCAAAATCGATCCAGCGCGCCGGCTTTGCGGGCGGCGTGGAGGCGGACAATACCGCTGAAGCCCCGGTTATCGAGCTTGCCGCGCAAACCGATTATGAAGAATGCTTGGCCTGCCAATAAGGCGCGTTAGCATCTCAATAGAATATTAAATTAAGGTCCAAGGAAACAGTCATGTCATTGTTAGAAGCACGCAACAGCTACAAACCCTTTGAATATCCTTGGGCTTATGACTTTTGGAAACGCCAACAGCAGATCCATTGGTTGCCCGAAGAAGTGCCGTTGGGCGAGGATTGCCGCGATTGGGCGCAAAAGCTTTCGGACCATGAGCGCAATTTGCTGACGCAGATTTTCCGTTTCTTCACGCAAGCCGATATCGAGGTGCAGAATTGCTACCACGAACATTATGGCCGCGTGTTCAAGCCGACCGAAGTCAAAATGATGCTCACCTCCTTTTCCAACATGGAAACCGTCCATGTTGCGGCCTACAGCCATTTGCTCGACACCATCGGCATGCCCGAGAGCGAATATTCAGCATTCCTCGAATATGAAGAAATGGCGGCGAAGGTCGATTATATTCACCAATTCGGCGTCAACAGCGACGAAGATATTGCCCGCACGCTCGCCATGTTCGGCGGCTTTACCGAAGGGCTGCAATTATTCGCCTCCTTCGCGATGCTGATGAACTTCCCACGCTTCAACAAGATGAAGGGCATGGGGCAGATCGTATCCTGGTCGGTGCGCGACGAATCCTTGCATTGCGAAGGCATCACCAAGCTGTTCCACGCCTTCTGCGCCGAGCGTGGCTGCCTCACCAAGTCGGTGAAGGAAGACATTATCGATTGCTGCCAGAAGGTTGTCCGTCTGGAAGATAACTTCATCGACCTCGCGTTCGAAATGGGCCCCGTCCCCGGCATGACCGCCAAGGAAATCAAACGTTACATCCGCTACATCGCCGATTGGCGCTTGGGACAGCTTGGCTTCCAGCCCATTTACATGGTCGAAGACCACCCGCTGCCATGGCTCGCGCCCTTGTTGAACGGCGTTGAGCACGCCAACTTCTTCGAAACCCGCGCGACCGAATATAGCAAGGCGTCGACACGCGGCGATTGGGGCCAAGTCTGGAACAGCTTCGACAACCGTAAGAAGAAGATCACCGACATCGAAACCGCCGCCGAAAATGACGGCATGGACATGTTTGAACAAGCAGGCGTTGCCGCAGAATAAGCCGCCTCGATGATCTAATTTAAACGCTATCGCGTTAGACATTCCCGCTGCCGCGCTTCTGCAAAGAGGCGCGGCAGTTTTTTGTGCGCATTCTGTGCGGATGCAGGGCGCTACGCGGCGGCCGCGGAGCGTGTGGGTGTGCGGCGGCAGCGTGAAGCGCGTTGCGTTTAAGTCACTGATACGTTGTGGACAACTGTCAAATCGTATTTGACTTCACATTTTTTGACAATATGTTCAAAATGTAAATAACGCACGACCATTGGGAGCCAAGTATTGAACAGCTTCGACAACCGCAGAAGAAGATCCTCGGCATGGAACCCGCCGTCGAAAATGACGGCATCGATATGTTCGAACGAGCTGGGCTTTCTGCAGAGTAATGATAATTGAGTGACAAATCTTCCCATCCCTACGCACATGTTGAACTTGCGCAGCGATATGAGTGGATGCGGCAGGATTGTGCTGCTTTGGTTGAAGCTAGGCAGTCACGCGAAGATAGCCTTATTCAAACTATTACCCAAATTTCTTCTGCAGCACTTTTGGCAATTCCCGGCTTTCTGCTCACCTCTGATTTAGGAGCGCCCAATTTTGAAGACGGCTGGTCACTGTATTTGGGCGCAATCCTATTTATTTCAACTTTGTTTATATCAATGCTCGAACAACATTTCTCAGCTAAATCATATAAAATACATGAGCAAGTAGTTCAAAAATATTATCTTTTAGAAAAACAAAATAACTGCGATCAGCAATCAATTAATTTAGTAAATAATTTTAGAATAATGGGATGCATATTATTTTTCTTTGCAGTTTTAATATCTGCATTTGGTTTAACGTCTTTAATGGGAGAATATAATGGCAGATCCAACCCCACCACCTCCTCCACCTCCTCCCCCGCCGCCTCCTCCCCCGCCGCCTCCTCCACCTCCTCCCCCGCCGCCGCCTCCACCAGTCCAGTCGCCGTTTCCTTCGCCGGGATTAGGAGATCGAGGAATACAGAAGTCAGCGCCATCACCAATTCCTCCGCCGCCGAAGAAATAACTCCAAGGTAACATTGCAAAGCCCCAACGAAATAGTGAGGAAAAACAATGCCAGCGCTTTACCCATACAGATTGTTTATCAGTCATGTATGGCATCACTCGGGCGGGGTCGGGTCGCGTGTCCGAAGGGGCGTTGCTGATATGGGCATTATTCGGCGGCATCATCGGCGCTTATGCTGGCCGCGCATTGTTCCGGCATAAAACCCGCAAGCAGCCCTTTTCCAGCCACCTTCACCAAATCGCGATATTGCACGTCTGTGCCGTCGCGCTGGCGGGGGGCTGGATGTTGGCGGGCGCGTTATGAGCTAATATCTGGCGCCTTCTGCTTCCCGTTCGGCTTAGCTTTGCCCGTCTGCGCCGTGTCCGGTGGGGCTTTGGGCGCCCCAAATAGCTCTGCCTCCGCCGCCGCTTCTGCTTCTGCCTCTGCCGCCGCAAGCGCCGCCGCCTCTTGCTCTGCGCGTTCGCGCCACGCTTGCTGCACCTCCTCCGGCTGCGCCCAATTATGCAGCAATGCGCCGGTGAGGGTCCAATGCGCCTCGCCTTCCTGAAACGGCACATACTCTGTCATCATGGTCGGCGGGTAAAGTTCGCCGTGAAAGGGGTTACCACTCTTGCAGGCCGGGACATAATTTTCTTCCGGATCATCAACCAAAATAGCCACGGCATCATCGTAGTCGGCTGCTTCAATCTGCGCTATGTCAGCGCGGTAACGCGCGGCGCATGCCTCCAGCGCTTGTATAATAGCCGCCTGCGCCTCTGCATCCAGTTCGACGCCTTCGAAATTTTGAAGCGCCTGCGCGGCTGCATGGCTGTCGGCGGCTTTGCCCGCACCGTTGATGCCATTGCCGCTGATCACGGTCCGCACGGTGGTGGTGCTTGCCTCTGCCGCTGCTATGCTACCTGATCCCTCCCCAGCGGCCGATCCGGCTTGCGCCCGGCTGCTGAAATAGTTGATCGTGGTGCGCTTCCCATTCGCATCCTGCCCATAATGGCGCAGGCAGAACATGAGCAGCCGATCGTTGCGTTTACGGCGAAAGCCCATCAGCTTGCCCTGTGTGAAAATGGGGATCATTTCGCCCTCAATCGCGCGTTCAAAGGCGATGTCTTTCAGCTTTTGTACCCCGAAATCGAGCGCGGCATCCCATGCGGCGCGAAACTCCTCCGCGCCTTTTTGACGGCGCAGATAATAGACACCTTCCAACGACATGTTGACGATGGCCGTGGCGCGCGAGACGCAGCCCGTGTCGGCCAAGGCCTCAATAAAGCCGCGCTGGCGTTCGGGTGTCCAGCCATCGTGCCGATATCGCAAAGGCACGGGTGCAAAATCGGGCAAGGGTGGGCGATCTTCGCGGGAAACAGGGACTTTATTACGCATATTTTGCTCCATTGGATAAAAAGGGAGCATTTATGAACCATATGGGTTATTGTAGGAAAGTGATTTTCGCGTGTCTGGTTGGAATACAGGCGCGGGTCAGCACCAGCTACGCCGGCCGCCTTCATAAAAACGCGCAAGGCCTTCGGCGACCAACACCGCGCCCAAGCTTTGGCCGCCGCGCGTCAATATGCGCAATTTGCGGCCATAACGATCTTCATCGCGGTTTATGCTTTGCAACGTGAACGGGCCCGCATTGACGAGTTGGTGCAGCCGCCGCGTTGCCGCGGCACCGCGCGCCGCCTCTGCTGCGCACTGCGGTTGATGGGTTTCGGGGGTATCGATATCGGCGATGCGGATCTTACTCCCGCGATACCAGATTGTGTCGCCATCCACGACGCAGTTCGCGGCCCCGCCGCGTTTGCACAGGCTGAATGCCGCGCTTTCGCTATCGCGCGCGGCTGCCGCCTGCGCAGGATAGGATGACGCCCACGCGCCCCCAAAAATGGCAACCGACAGCATCAGCGTTAGCGAGAGAAACCGAGACATATGTGCACTGGACCTTTTGCGCATGTAAGCAAGGTCCGGACGCTGCGCCTTTACGCATGACTTCGTAAAGGACGCCGACATGTGGACATCGCGGCACGATCATACCATATTTTACATAAGAGGCCATAATTTGCTGCCGGTCGCGCGGCTTTTTGCGTATGCATATTGCATGGACCATATGCCGCACCCCGACACCGCTTTCAAAATCCTGACCGCCGCGCAATGGGCGCAGTTTGAGGCCGATGGCGTCTTTCACGGCGCGCCTGTCGATCTGGCAGATGGCTATATCCATCTCTCAACGCAAGATCAGGTGCAGGGCACGTTGGACAAGCATTTTGCCGGACAAGAGAATCTGGTGATTGCCGAGGTGGATTTAACGCTGCTCAAAGATGTGATTAAATGGGAGCCGTCCCGTGGCGGCGCGCTTTTCCCGCATATTTACGGCGATTTGCCCATGCACGCGATTATGGGGCATTTGATCCAGATCAAAGAATGACGTTATTTCCTGCGCCATAAGGGCCTTCTTAACCGAAGGAACTGTTATGGACGTCATCCAAATGCCCCCCATCGCCCTTTTCTTGGGCATGCTCACATCATTCACACTGGCCATGCTGTATGTGACCGTGGGCGATGCTATTCGACATTAAGCCGGCGGCGCTTTCTTATGTCTGGGCGCGGGATTACAAGGCCTTTTCGTAAATGCGATAGACCTTGTTAATCTCGCCATTCATGGCCTCACCCACCGATTGCATCGGGCCATTATCGTCTAAGACCCAACCAAATTCGCCGCGTGAGGCACCAAATTTACGTGTTGAATCCTCGCGAATATAGGCGACCATCATAAACGCCAATTGGCTGGCCAATCGGGTCGCCTGCAATTTCTTGACCACGCCCATTAACGGCACGCGCATGCTGCGGACCTTAGGCGCGCGGAGCCACCACAGCAATTTTGCCCAGTTGAACGGGAACAGAGAGCCGCCGAAACCTGCGATTTTTTCATTGATATCGGGCCATGTCATCATAAATGCCACAGGCTCTCCATCCACCTCCGCAATGCGGATTAAATCGTTAAACACGATGGGCTTCAACTGCTTTCCGGTATGCGCCACTTCGGCATCGGTGATGGGGACAAAGCCCCAATTGCTGCTCCACGCATCGTTCAAGATCGACAGTATGATGGCCGCCTCAGCATCAAAATTGGCCTTATTGACCTTGCGAAGGACAATCCGTTCATTGCGTTCACCCGACGCGACGATGCGCTGCACCAAAGGGGGCAATGGCACATCAATCGGTATGTGATAGGTGTAAAGATCTTTCACCCCCGCATAGCCAGCCGCTTCTATCCACGCGCCATAAGCAGGGTTATGATGCCCCATCAGGACGGTCGGTGGGTGATCATGGCCTTGCACCAATAATCCTGGCTCCTCCCAGATCGACAGGCTCAATGGTCCCAACGCGCGAACCATTTTTTTGTCGCGCAGCCAGCCTTCTGCTGTGGCGATCAATATTTTGGCCACTTCGGCGTCTTCGGCTTCGAAAAATCCCCAATTGCCGACACCGGGTCCCATGCCCTGTTCGGGGGGCTGCGCCAAAGCGAGATAATCCAAATGCGCCGAAATACGGCCGACGATCTGTCCGTTCCGCTCAGCCAAAAACAACTGTGCTTCGCCATGTTCGAACCACGGATTTTTGCCCGGCGTGATCGTCGCCATGACGTCGCTTTTCAACGGCGGCACCCAATTGGGGTCGTCCGCATATAATCGGAAAGGCAGGTCAACAAAGGCTTGCTTGTCAGCCCGTGTTGAAACCGGACGAATGTTGATATCTGTCATATGCTATCCCTGAAACCTGATGCGATCTGCGGCCTTCATTCTTCGGTGCGGACTAACACCGTTTCGCCAATCAAGAAGAACAATAAAAACGGCCCCCATGCCGCAATCCAAGGCGGATATGCGCCAAGATTACCCATCGCCAAGGCAAAGTTATCCGCCACAAAATAGGTAAAGCCCAAGGCCATACCGATGACCGCCCGCAAAAAAAGCGCGCCGGACCGTGCAAGGCCAAAAGCCGCCACGGCGCCTAGCAAGGGCATCAACAATGTCGACAAAGGGCCGGACAGCTTGTGCCACAATATGCCCTCAAGATTATCTGTGCGGCGGCCAGCGGCTTTAAGATCGTCGATTGCACGCATAAGCGGCAGGAAGGCAAGGCTGTCACCATCGACTTTGACCACATTGAACCTGTCGGGCGTGATACCCTTGCCGACGATAAGGGATTCGGCGCGCGTTGCGGTTGTTGTCGCCACATTGAACGAGCTTGTCTTTTCAAGTTGCCACGCATCGCCGGTATAACGCGCGCGGGTGGCGGTGATCACTTGTCGCAGTCCGCCATTGGCGCGCAGATATACCCGGACGTCTTCTAGGACTGTGTCGTTGCCCGAACCAAGAACATTTCCGGCTTTGATAAGATCATTGCCCTCACGCACCCAGATATTGCCGCGCGCGTTGCTATCGGGCGGTAACGCGCCATATTCCGCTTTCTGCCAAACTTTTAACTGCGCTGTGTTGGGCGCGACGATGGTATCGTTAAAGACAAAGGATATGACCGCGACACCCAGGCTGGCAACGAACATAGGTGCCAAAATTTGGTGCGCCGATAATCCGGCGGCCTTCATCGCCACCACTTCGCTGTTCTGGCTTAACCCTGCAAAAGTGATCAACGTTCCAAGCAATACAGAGAAAGGCAGGAATCGGGCAATAATCTGCGGCGCGCGCATCGAAACATAATGCAGGACATCGCCTTGGTCATTCCCAGGAACCGAGAGGATTTTGCCGCTTTCGCCCAGCAGATCTAGCGTCATCAATATCAAAACGAGCATCATCAGCACCGCAAAGCTGCGAATGATGAATAGCTTTGCCATATATAGGGTGATGTTGCGCGACGGGAAGAAATGCATGGCTTATATCTCCGCCGATGGGGCAGGCATGCCAATGGTTGCCAGCCGGGATTTTCGACCAAAGCGGAATAAGCGTTTGACCCATTTGCCGCTTTTTGTAGCAAAAACCTCTAGCGCGCCAATCGGCTGCCCGCCCGGTACATGCGCGATGATATGGTACATCCACAGGATGAGTGCTGCAAAGAGCAAGAATGGCACCCACAAGGCAATGAAAGGGTCGACAATGCCCATGCCGCCCACGCCTTCCGCATATTCATTGATCTTGTGATAGGTGACCACCATCACAATGGATAAGAACACGCCAAGCGCCGATGTCGACCGCTTCGGCGGGATCGCCAATGCTAATGCAAGAAAAGGCAGCAGCAGCATCATCGCGACTTCAACCAAACGGAAATGAAAATTGGCCCAAGCTTGGTTGCGATCAAGCGCTGGTTTTTGGGCATCCAAGCCGATTTGTATCAATTCGGTGATCAGATATTCGCGATCCTTGCCGCCACGGGTACGGAAACTTTCGATCTTTGGTAACGGAATGGGAATATCGTGGCTGGTAAAGCTTAACACCCGCGGCGATTTATAATTGGGCGCGTCATGAACAAGCGTTCCTTTTTCGAGCCGCAGCAAAATCGTATCCGGGTCATCGGTCCGCAGAAACTGACCCTGCTCCGCGGTCACCGCAATCGTCTGCCCGCTGTTGCTTTGCGCGAAAACAAAAAGGCCCGATAGTGCATTGCCGTTATTGCGGCTTTCGTCGATGCGGACGGTCAGGTTTTTACCGACATTGTTAAACTCCCCCACCCGCACTTTCGCGCCAAAGGCACCTGAACGAAGTTCAAAGCGCAGCTCTTCGTATAAATAGCGCGAACTTGGTTGAATAAAGCCAACGATTGCGAAATTGACGGCGGCAAGAGCGATTGCGAACATGAACGGAACACGCAACAGGCGGAAATAGCTCATTCCAACGGCACGAAAAATGTCGAGTTCTGAGGATGTAGCTAACCGGCGGAAGGCCAGCAAGATACCAAGCAGCAGGCCGATGGGGATCCCCAAGGACAGATATTCGGGTACAAGATTGGCAAGCATGCGCCACACGACGCTGACCGGCCCGCCTTCTGCTGCCACGAAATCAAACAGGTTCAGCATCTTTTCCAGCAGCAATAAGGATGCGGCAATTGCGAGGGTCGCAAGCAGCGGCAACATTACCAGCCGGAAGATATAGCGGTCAGTGGCAGTTAGAAATTTCAACTTATGGTCGCCCTGTCACCCTAATTTGGCCGCAAACTCACCCGATAGACGGTTACAGGTTCAGGGGCAATATCGATGCTATCCGAAAAAAGTGCGGATCACAGACATAAAGTTCCAGGAGTATTGAGATGAAGAAATGTGTCACTCTTGTGACTATGGTTGGTCTGGCGCTGGTTTCCGGCCCCTCTGTGGCCAACCAAGAGTTAAATAATGATATGTCACGATGCGCGCCGGGCAATGGCCCTGCTGTGCTCGTTCAGATACGCGGCGTGAAGGAATCGAGCGGAAAAGTCCGCGTCCAGTCCTATCCTGCAATCCCCGGTGCATGGTTGGCAAAGGGCCGCTGGCTGCACCGTGTCGAAAGCCCGGCCAATGAAGGCAGCATGAATATCTGTATCCCGGTTCCCGCCGAAGGCAAATATGGCATCGCTGTCCGGCATGATCGCAATGGCAATGGCAAAACCGATATTAGCCAAGACGGCGGCGGTTTTTCGAACAACCCCAGCATCAGCATTTTGAATTTGGGTAGACCGTCGGTCGACAAGGTTGCTTTCCAAGCTGGGCCGGGCGTTACGCGCATTACCGTCAATCTGAAATATATGTAAGGGTATTTATTTGGCTTTAGTGGCGCTCCTTTCGAACCCGAATTCAACTGGCAACCGATCTCTGTTGCCAGCCGTTCGTACTTATTGCGCCAAAAATCCGGATATATTCCATTATGAAGTCGAGGAAATCGGCCAGATTGCCAAGGCATTGGAGATGATTGCGCGCGTCAAGCCCAAGGTACTGGTCATCAATGGCGGCGATGGCACGGTGCAATCCGCCTTGACTGAACTGTATCATGGCGGCCATTTTGAAGGTACTCCGCCGCCAGTGGCGGTATTGCCCAATGGCAAGACGAACCTCATCGCGCTGGACTTGGGCGCAGAAGGCGATCCGTTGGAGGCGCTTTCGCGCATTATTGAAGTCGCAAAAGGCGACCTGTCAGAAAACATCGTGGTGCGTGAACTCATTGCCCTGAGCGATGGCAGCGAAGGTGCGCGTCCAGTGCTGGGCATGTTTTTGGGCGGTGCAGGACTTGCAGAAACGATTTTATACTGTCGCCACAAAATCTACCCTTTGGGCCTGCCCAATGGATTGAGCCATTTTTTAACCGCAATTGCCGTTTTGTTTTCGGCAATTTTTCGTGTTCCGGCAAGTTTCCTGCCGCAACGATCCAAGCCCGTCAGCATCTCGTTCATCCGAAATGATGAGTTGCATGGTACATTTTCCGTGCTGATTGTGACGACATTGGAAAAGCTGTTATTGGGTGGTCAGGCTGGCAATGACAAGCAACGCGGGCTGATGAAATTTCTAGCGGTGGACCAAAAACCAATGGCGATGCTTAAAATGATCGCCGCATCGCTACGGGGTAAATTAGGGCAAACACAAATGACCGGCGTGCATTTCCAACAGGGTGACGTCATTCGCATCGACAGCGAAGAAAGCAGCGTTGTTCTGGACGGCGAAGTATTTCAGGCCCATCGTGGCAGCCCTATCGTTCTGCGTTCGACACCGCCCGTTCCATTCTTGAAACTGGCCGCTTAACAAGCACCGATAAAGACGGCTAAGGCCCAAAATATGCTCTCGCTCACGCAACTTGTCGCCGAAGAATTGGCTATCCCGGTGCAGGCCGGCGTATGTGACTTCGCCGCCCACATTGCGGCGCAATATGGCGACGCTGCCCGCGCAGTTTTATTCTACGGATCCTGTTTGCGGTCAGAACAACTGCAGGGCGAGATGCTCGATTTTTACCTGATCGTGTCGGATTATGAGGCCGCTTACGGCAAATCTTGGCGCGCGACATGGAACCGGCGCCTGCCACCCAATGTCTTCCCGTTTCAGCATAATGGCCTCATTGCCAAAGTGGCGGTGTTAAGCGAAAGTGACTTTCATAACCTCAACCGGCCAGCCGCTTCCGCCGTGTCGGTCTGGGCCAGATTTGCTCAGCCTTCGCGCCTCGTTTGGTGCGCCGATGATAAGGCCCGGCAGGCGGCAGTCATGGCCATTTCCGGAGCAGCACCAACTTTGCTCAACGCCGCACTGGCATTTGTCGAACGTGCGGTGGACGTGCTCGATTTATGGCAGTCTGGTTTCCAGATGACCTATGGCGCCGAGCTGCGTGCCGAACGCAAAGACCGGCCGTCATCCGTCATCGCATTCGACCCCGAACGTTATCATCGTTTTGGTATCGCGGCGCTGGGTCACACCCATATCGCGAACGAGATGCGCGGCGAAAAAGTTGTACTGTTGCCCGATATAGACGGCAGAATTGCGCAAGAGAAAAATCGTTGGCCTGGCTTGCGCCGGCGCGGCAAATTGCTGACCATCGCGCGGCTTGCCAAGGCCGCGTTCACTTATGCAGGCGGGATTGATTATCTGGCGTGGAAGATAAACCGCCACGCCGGCACAGATATCGTCATTCGGCCATGGCAACGCAAATGGCCCTTGGTTGCGGCATTATTCCTGGTGCCGAAGTTGCTGGCGAAAGGCGCCGTGCGTTAACCGCCAAAACGGCTGCAATGGACAAAAGCGGGCATAGCAATCCCGCTTAGCCACGTTTTTCCGGTCAGATAATACCGACAGCTTTGCCCGCGCGTTCGAAGCGGTTGAGAATATCGGCCACCTGCTCGCTGCTATGTTCTGCGCATAAGGAGCAACGCAACAAAGTCATGCCCGCAGGTGTTGCAGGTGGGCGGGCCAAATTCACGTAAAGCCCATTTTCAAGCAACGCTGCCCACATCGCCGCGCCCTTTTCCAAATCAGGCATGACGACCGCGATTATGGCGCTTTGTGCGTTTGGCGTGCCCAATTGGAAGCCCAGATCGCGCAGCCCCTGATGCAGGTTTTTTGAATTTTCCCACAAATGCGCGCGCTTGTTTTTATTGTGCATCAGCTTGCGAATGCTCGCCGCGGAACACGCGACAACCGCCGGCGGAAGTGAGGCGGTGAAGACATAAGGACGGCACACCAACCGCATGATTTCAAACTTGGGATGGTTCGAAACGCAGAAGCCACCTACAGTGCCAACTGATTTGGAAAAGGTGCCAATGACGAAGTCAACATCATCCAACACGCCTTGCTCTTCGGCCACGCCACGACCATTTTCGCCGATAAAGCCCATCGAATGCGCTTCATCGACGAGGACCATCGCGCCCGCCTCTTTCGAGACGCGGATCATTTCCTTGAGCGGTGCAACATCGCCCAGCATGGAGTAAACGCCCTCCAGCACGACAAGCTTACCTGCATCTGCAGGAAGCCGCTTCAGACGTTTTTCAAGTGCCTCCACATCATTGTGCCGGAAGGCAACGATTTCGGCGTCACCCATTTTGCAGCCATCATAAATTGAGGCATGGCTGTCGATATCGAGGATGATATAGTCACCCTTGCCAGCAATCGTGCTGATGATGCCCAAATTCGCCTGATAGCCCGTGGAAAAGACCATAGCATGGTCCATTCCGTAAAATTCCTTCAACGCGTCTTCGCATTCCTTATGACCCTGAAACGTGCCGTTCAGGACACGGCTGCCGGTCGTGCCAGCGCCAAATTCGTCCAATGCCTTCTTACCTGCGGCAATGACGTCATCATCAAACGTCATGCCCATATAATTATAGGTGCCCAGCAGGATTGTTTCCTTGCCATTGACGACAGCGACGGTGGGCGATTTCACTTCTTCCATCACCAGGCTGAACGGGTCTTTTACGCCTGTGGCGAGCAGACCTTCACGCTGAGCGATTAAGGCGTCAAATTTTGAAAATAAGTCAGTCATTACCGTCTCTCGTGAAAATTTTAAGCCGCGCTTAGCTTGGTCACAGCGTCGACCAACTGGCCGACATTTTCGATTTCGGCCTGCAAATTCATGCTGATAATGATGTCGAAGCTATCTTCGACTTCAGCGACAAAATCCATAACAGTCAGGCTGTCCCATTCGAGGTCGCCTGCAAAGGTCGTTGTTTCAACAACTTCGACGCCTTTTTTGTTAAATGGTTCAATCAAGCCCTTGAGGCGATCAAACATTTCGCTCCGGTCAGTCATGCGTAAATCCTCAATATGATAAGCGGCCAATGCCTTATTTATCCGCGCTATGGCAAGCGAATAAGGCGGCAAAAGGGCAAGGCTAAGGCGTTACATCCACCCGTGCTTGCGATACCAGTCAACAGTGTCTTTCAGACCCAGTTCCGTTGCAATTTCCGGCTGCCAAAGCGCAATCGCTGGCGCCGCTTTTGGGTCAATGGTCCAGTCGGGATGCGCAAGGTAATTGGCGCGATCCGGCGTCAGCTTCGCCTTTGGCCCACGGATAACGCGGTCCGCCCATCCTGCGAATTTCAAAAGAAAGGCCGGTGCGTGCACGGCCCTAATGTCACGGCCGACCGCCGCGCCAATCGCTTTGGCAAAGGCTTCATGGCTCCACCCGCCAGCCGTGCCATCATCGGCTTCAAACAGGCATTTTGTCACATTTTCGGCCGACAATAAGGTGACCAACAAGCGCGCCAGATCATCTACATGGATAACGGATACGCGGCCGCGCGGCGGCAGCAAAGCCCAGCCTTTGGTCGCAATCCGGAACATATCGAACATCTCGGTATCACCGGGTCCATAAACGCCGGGCGGTCGAATGACGGTCCAGTCAAGCGTCGATGCCTTCACTAAATTTTCAGCCTTAGCCTTGCTCGCGCCATATAATGACAGCGCCGGTTCGCGCGCGGCGAGTGAAGAGACCGCGACGAAGCGGTGTATGCCCGCCGACTGTGCAGCGGCAATCATGTTGGCCGTGCCTGTCACATTTCCGCTTTCGAAGCCTGCCGCATCGGGCGCGTTCACCACGCCAGCAATGTGCAGCACGGCGTCCGCACCTTTGCACAATTCATTAAGGCTGACCGGATCATCCAGACGGCCATGCACCCATGACACACCCGCTTTCTTATGCTGATCCCGCCGCGTTAGCGCCCGCACGTGCCAGCCAGCGGCTACCAATCGGTCCAGCGTGATCCGCCCGACGAACCCCGTTGCTCCCGTCAGTGCAACTGTCTTCACAAAAGCACCAGTTGATCACGGTGAACAAGCACCGAGCGCGGCACGGTGCCCAATATGGCGGCCAGTTCACTGGAGCGGTGTCCGCAGATGCGTGCTGCATCGACCGCGTCATATTCGGACAATCCGCGCGCAATCGCAACATTGTCATCATCAGCGCTGATGTCGATGACATCGCCGCGCTTAAACTCGCCTTCAACCGACAGCGCACCTGCGGGCAACAGGCTGCTGCCAGCCTTAAGTGCTTGTACCGCACCATCATCAATGCGGATCCGCCCCTTGACCGTCAGCCGCCCACCAAGCCAGCTTTTGCGGGCTGAGCCACCTTCGCGCGGGACAAAGAAGGTCGCCGGACCGCCTTGCTCCAGCGCCGCAAGCGGATGGTCACGTAAACCGGACGCAATCACAAGGCCAATCCCCGCCCGCGTCGCAATATCGGCCGCGTCCAATTTAGATGCCATGCCGCCGGACCCCATGCCGGAGGAGGAGCCATCGGCCACCATCACACGCACGCGGCCATCAATCTTGTTTATCGTCGGCAACAACACCGCGCCCGGCAAATGGGGTGCGCGGTCGAAAAGACCGTCAACATCGGAAAGCAATATGACGCCTGCCGCGCCCGCCGCTTGCGCAACGCGTGCGGCCAAACGGTCATTATCGCCAAAACGGATTTCTTCGGTGGCCACGCTATCATTTTCGTTAATGACGGGCACGGCGCCTGCGCCCAAGAGACGATCAAGCGTCGCAGCGATATTCAAATACCGGCGGCGATCCTCAAGGTCATCGAGCGTCACAAGCATTTGTGCTGCAGCTAAGGACTGGCCTTCTAGCAAGTCTGCCCAAATGCCCGATAGCACAATCTGCCCCACAGAGGCGGCGGCTTGCGCATCCGCAAGGCTCGCACGGCCACCTTTGTCAAAGCCCAGGCGGCGCGCACCAAGCGCAATCGCGCCCGAAGTAACAATGATGCACCGCTGCCCCGCCTTATGCCGCACACTAATGTCCGCAACGAGCGTCTGAAGCCATTCCCGTCGCACAGTCCCGTCTGGCTGCACCAACAATGACGAGCCGACCTTCACCACCAATCAGGGGCAGGATGCCGGCAGGAATGCTGCATTCAGATCGGTGACCATGTCCCATCCTCAGTAATGCCATCGGCCTTTGCGCCTTCAATCCCGCTTTTGGCGGGCAGTGCCTCCAAAACCCGGTCTAGGACCAAGTCGACGCCTTGACCCGTCGCGCCCGAAATCGCGATGACATCCTGCGCACCCGCAGCATGCAGCTGCTCCGCAATGTCAGCCATCAACTCAGGATCCAGCAAATCACCCTTGTTAAGCGCGACAATCTGGGGCTTTTCATCCAAAGCTGCGCCATATTCGCTCAGTTCGTCACACACGATGTGCCAGGCAGCAACCGGGTCATCTTGCGTCGCATCGATCAGATGAATGAGTATGCGGCAGCGCTCGATATGGCCTAAGAAACGGTCGCCGATACCAACGCCTTCCGCAGCGCCAGCGATTAGCCCCGGAATATCGGCGAGCACAAATTCACGCGATTTATGGTCGACAACGCCCAGTTGCGGGCGGGTGGTGGTGAATGGATAATCCCCGACCTTCGCTTTGGTATTCGACACCTGGTTGATGAAGGTCGATTTGCCCGCATTTGGCATGCCGACAAGCCCCGCATCGGCCAGCAGCTTTAGCCGCAGCCAGACATACATTTCCTCGCCCGGCCAGCCCGGCCCATGTTGGCGAGGGGCACGGTTGGTTGAGCTTTTATATGACGCGTTGCCGCGGCCACCATCGCCGCCGCGTAGGAACACGACGCGCTGACCAACCTCAGTCAAGTCGAGCAACAACGTGCGGTCTTCGTCATCGGCCAGCACCTGCGTTCCTACAGGCACATGAATAACAAGATCATCGCCATAAGCGCCATGGCGGTCGCGGCCCATGCCTTGAATGCC